>ENA-OUOG01000631-OUOG01000631.1-marine-metagenome-genome-assembly--contig:-NODE-631-length-45553-cov-4.209979_pt1 | contig 45553 bp, 44 predicted proteins | sample MGYA00248635_ERZ508505 | MGnify/ENA primary metagenome ERZ508505 (study PRJEB26176, sample SAMN06267871) | marine metagenome | isolation source: Saanich Inlet, British Columbia, Canada | place: Pacific...
AATCCATTCGGTCTCCTGTATCTCCATAAACATCAAAATTAGCTGTATAAATTCCAGGAGGTGTTCCTTTCGGGATATTTGCTAAAACTCTAACAGATCCATTTTGATTAATATTTAAAAAATCACTTGACCATGGACTTATTTTTTGGAATGTAATCCAGAAAATATAGTCAAAAATCTTTTATCCTTCGTAAGTTATATGGGAGTTCAACGCAAATTACAGAAGTCAAGGCAACTGTCAAAATAAAGATAAATAACTCGGCAACGCCCAGCACCGAAAATAAAAATATAAAGACAGGAATACCTGAATAAAATAGGTCGAAACCGCCCTTCAAAAACCACAGCTTACTCTTTTTAGTTTTGATATTTTTACTTGAAGGTAGATTTTTACTGTGAACAGCCAAGATGTTACTAAAAATAGACAAATAATGCGTACGAAAAAGTATCAAAAAGCCCGACGCTAAACCAAGGAAAAGAATATTTTCAAAAGAAAAAAAATCGATTGTATTTTTTGAAATTCCAAACGAAAAGGCAAATATCACAAAACAAATGATTAAATCGGCTAAACTATCGATAACTGATCCAACCATACAGGCGCTATTCGTAATACGAGCTATATTACCATCAATCTGATCACAAATAACTGCAATAAAAAACAAAATGGAACCGCTTATTAGATCGCCTTGCAAAAAGAAATAACAGCTACCTAGGCTCAGCATGACTGAAATCGATGTCACTTGGTTAGCCGTGACTGACATCATCAATAGAACTGCTGTTGGCCAGAAAGAAATATAGCGATATAAAACATAGAAAAACGCCATCTTATCTGACTTCCATTTCTCGCTTACGTAATGATTGCTTTTGACTTGCTCATAATTGTTTCGCAAAGTAAATAGAATATTATTCATGGCCAATTAACACCTGGAAACGATATCCTGCACGTAACCATTATCATGGCCTGATGGATGTATATAATTTAAGGAACGAGAATAACTAGATGCATCACCAGCAACATTTAATACGTCTCGCATAGAGCAATACGTGGAAACACGTTTCTTTAAATCCAGTGACTCCAGAAGTCTAAGTGTTTGGTTGATAATCACGACACTACTAGACGGAAAATATTCGTAACAATCTCTAATTAGAGCAGGCAAAGTAAAGCTGCAAGCTAGACCGTGTGGTACGCCATAATTGAGGGTAATAGGGTAAGAGATCGCATGAGCTATAGCGGTCTGAGTTTCTGCGATCGCGAGGCCCGCGATAGTAGATCCCAGTTGAACATCTGCCCTTGCCCGAGAGTTAGAAGGCGATTCAAGCACCTTTGGCAAGCCTCCCGCGATCAATTTTAAGGCATCAATTGCATGTTTTTGACTGGCTGGACTCGCGTTCCTATTCCACAGGGATTCTAGAGCATGTGATATGGCATCCAGAGCGGGGTAAAGAGTCTGATTGAAGTTTAGCGTTAATGTATGGCGATAATCTAGGATCGCTCTCGCAGGAAACATAGCAGGACCAGTTATGGAATGTTTTATAGTGCTTGCCCTGTCCCATACTGTCGCATAAGGCGTGACTTCGGAGCCAGTTCCTGCCGTCGTCGGCACAACAGTCAACTCAACAAGTCCGTTTCGAACATCCTGACTGAGCGGAAGAGATTGTGTTACCATCCACTCGATGTCAACTTCCATCGCGCTATCTAAATAAACAGTTAATATCTTTGCTACGTCGATAACACTCCCACCACCTAAAGCAATAATCTGCCGAAAATTAATTTTCGGCAGATTTGCGCAAGCTAGTCTAATCTCCGTTATGTCAGGATTTGGTCGCACACCAGAAATTGTGTAAACAGATTCAGGCCGTAGTCCTTTGACTACATCCTTCGCAACACCTCGCAACACCGAGCCTTCGGTAGTTACGAGCAATGTTGGCGCGTCTTCAAAGCGTAAACACTGATCGTCGCCGCTGCTCATAACTATATCGACCGGACAGATTGAATCAGCCAACCCTACATCGCCCAATTTTTCTATCAAAAGCATGTTTGTTCTCTACCGGGGAACATCGCGGCCGAGCTAAATCATTTCGACATCCTGGATCAATTAAAACCTCGATGAAAATGGGGCCTTCATAGTTATCGATCGTTTTCCATATATTCGAGAGTTCTTCAGAATTATGCGCTTTGAAATAGCGCGAATAGCCTGATCCCGTAGCCACTTGCTCGAAATCCACATGCCTCGCAACGGTCTTCTGCCCGCCCACTGAGTCATGAACTCCGTTATTGAGTAAAACGTGAACAAAGTTTGAAGGGGCATGAAGCGCGTTGATGGGCAGTGACCCCATATGCATTAGCAAAGCACCGTCACCGTCCAAACATATAATACGACGAGTTATCAGAGCTGTAGCGAGACCCAAGCATATTGAGCTTGCGTGACCCATCCCGCCAACCACAAGAAAATCCTCAACGAAGCTCACATTTTCGATAGCTCGTCGACTCCTGATTTCATAAAGCTCCCTCGAAGCTTTACCTGTCGTTGAAACGATCAGGTCCGAATCGCCGCAATGTGATACTACTGATTCGATAGCCTCCTCTCGACAGAAATTGGCTTCTGGCTGCACAGCAAGAACATCTTTTTCAAGTTGCTCGTTAAACGTTTTTTCACAAACTAAAATCGCTGCAGGACAGCTATTTTCTCTAGCCATTTCCGTGACAGATATCACTAAATCTGACATAGCTGATTGTGAATCAAGAATTACATAAGGAATGCTCATCAGCTCCAAAAGAGACTCTGTAATGGCTCCTTGCGTCAGATGTTGCGGCTCATCAGTAACACCAGGCCGGCCTCTCCACCCAATAATTAGCACCATTGGAATTTGGTACACGCTTTTGTGGACAAGCGACACCAAAGGATTTATAGCGTTACCTAATCCCGAGTTCTGCATATACACCACCGGAATTTGCCTGGTCGCCAAATGATGTCCGAGCGCTATGGATACAGCGTTACCTTCATTTGCCGCCACGATATGAGCTCCATCATCTAGATCGCGATCAAGTGACCGACAAAAAGAAGCCAACAAGGAGTCAGGGACTCCAGTATAAAACTTGAGTCCAGAATCAGTCAGCTCACGAAGAAATAATTGAGGTTCAATCACTACCGAGTCCCTGGAACCAAATCAAGAATTTCATCGATTGACATTAAAGCCTCATCACACTCCAGTGATCGCTCATGCTTCAAAATTGAACGGGCAGTCATTTGCATAGCTGGGAACGCGCTTCTGAGTAGATGATTTGCATAAATTACGATATTTACACCACGCTCAATCAACTCAGCCTCGGTTACGGAATTGAACGTAGAAGGCACCACTACTAGCGGTTTTCTGTTGGAAAATTTATTGTACCTATCTATGAATTCAAAAATCTCATCAGGTGTTGATGAGCGGCTATGAATCATGATCCCGTCGGCACCTGCTGCGATATATGCGTTAGCTCTTTCGATCGCATCATCAACACCTTTCTGAAGAATAAGACTCTCAAGGCGAGCAATAACCATAAACTCATCAGTCGCTTGCGCTGCTTTACCAACAGAGATTTTATGCGAAAAGTCCTCTATAGATTCCTGTTGTTGCAATACATCATTGCCAAACAAAGAATTCTTTTTAAGACCGGTCTTATCCTCAATAATCACCGCTGAGATACCAAGACGCTCAAGCGTTCGCAAATTAAATGCGAAATGCTCCGGCTTTCCACCCGTGTCACCATCAAAAATGATTGGCTTAGTTGTTACTTCCAATACCTCATGTAATGTATTCATACGAGATGAATGATCCACAGCCTCTATATCTGGCTTACCTTTCGCAGTAGAGTCAGTTAGGCTACTTGCCCACATGCCATCAAATTCAGCACTAAAACCATCATCTCGCTCAACCGTTGTATGCTCAATAATCAGGGCAGACAACGCATTGTGTATATCTAAGAACCTTAGCAGCGGTTTAACTTGCAACAATCTTCTCAGACTACTTTTGCGCGAATCAGCGGTAATTCCGGCACTCTTTATAGCGGCCTGAATTGCTGTCGATGAAATACCATCTGTATAGGGAACCTCTATTAATTTCCCATCCCACTCCGCGAGGATGCTTAAAACATTTTGTCTGGTGGCGGCCTGGAGCCCCTCTTTCCAGTCATCGCCATGCACCACAAAATCAGGCCTCAACAATCTAAGATTATCGGAATAGTCAAGGGTTTTCTGTATGATCACCTGGTCGACATCCTTCAAAGCTGAAATGATTTCCAGTCTAGTATCAAGAGGCAAATACGGAACCCGCTTGTAGGAAGCTATTGCTTCATCGCTAAGAACTCCGACTACCACCTTCCCCAAGGACGCCGCCTTTTTTATGATTTTCAAATGCCCAGGATGAATAATATCCGCACTCATTCCCACGTAGACTGTTTTTAACATTTACATTTTCCTACCAAACCGAGTTTTTCATGATATTTTCGACCATTGCGATCGTAAAAGGTATTGATTTATACGTTATTGTTTGAACTCCAGAGCAGCCCATAACAGAGGTTCCAGAGACATACAGGTTAGAAGTACCATCTAACCGTTGCTGTTTATCGATTACACGCCGGTTCTTGGAGGCGGAGAAAGGAGTTGTCCCGTACGGATGATAGTGAGTGAAAACAAAATCTTCAGAATAAACAGTCCGATCCCTAGTCAACACAGCTCCGATTCCAGCCAGCGAGAAGTTTCTCGACATAATCTGCACAAATTTCTGCATCAACCCCCGGTATGCCTCTGCATGGTACTGAACATTCACGTACTTTAGCCCGAAGCGATCTTTTGATGAATCTAGCATCAAGCGTCCACCACCAGGCTGAACATCGAAAAACACTTCCATTCGCAAGATTTCACTCTCTCGACCAAGATGCTTACGAAAAGTTTTATAGCGAAAGGCCTCAAACCGTGCACTGGGGGGAAGACCAAAAACTGGGGCTGAGAATCTCACGCCGATTGCCGCATTGATCTCATCAATCGAAACTTGATATACGCGGTTCTTCTCTAGACTTCCAGCATCGAGCACGGCCGCGAGCCCGTGTACAGTAACATGATCACCAATGGGCAATCCTGTCTGATATCGTGCTTTTGCTATCTCAGGATAACTCTCAAACAAATTTAGCAAACAGCGCCCATTTTCTGTCGCGCCAAGCGTTAGAGCAAATTTGTCAGCTACCAATTCAATGTAGACGCCCTTTTTGCTATCGTAAAACTTGGCGCCTTTCACGACACTCCCGTTCGCATCAAACGTCAACCCGCACAAGACATGATGCGGTCGGTATACTATGTTAGCGTGCTCAATGACGCGCTTTTTCAGCGCCGCTAGCTCGTTGTTCGCCGTTAGCGTACTAAACGCATATCTTCGTGGTCTCAATATTCCTTTAATTGCTAGGTGGGAATCATCCACAAACTCAAAAGGAAGACCGGCATATTTAATCGCCTTAGGAAGATATTGGCAGTAACGCTCCCATGGTAACACCTGCTCAGCTAACCTATATTCATCTTCGCGGAAGCCTATACATGCTCCGCCCCAGTGGTTGCCACTACCACCCAATCCCAGCAGGCGATGATCAAATCCCCATCTCTCACTGATGTCTGTTTGTTTTACACCGCGAGATAGAGCGGACTTCATAAAATCAGAATCCCTCCCACCAACGCGACCTCCGGCATCACAGAGAACGACGCTAACGCCTCCATCTGCCAATTCAAGTGCCGCAATACAACCATGTACCCCCGCACCAACAACAAGACATTCCATGCGATCTAAAAGGGCCTACGATCTTTGTAATCGGCGTATTCAATATCGCTCAACCACAGCCCGCTATGAAACACAAACCTCTCCGACAAATCTTCGACTCCTGCCTCACCTTGGAACAAACCTAGTTCTGAAACACCTCGCGAAAGCCCAAGCCCAACCCCGAACCCTAAAATAGAACCGATCAAAAACTGCCTCCTCGAGGGCTTGTCACGCATCAATCCCATCTCGAATCCTCACCAAAATGTTCAATGAAGTACTCCTTAGGGGTACCCGCTCGATACTCGAAATTTATTTTAGGTGAAATAAATTCAGGAACAGAAACGTCATGGTACATACCAACCAACGAATAGCGGACTTCATCCGAACTATTACTGCCAGAACGATGAGCCAGAAGCGGAGAGAAAAATAGAAGCTCACCCGGTTGCATACATAATGAAACGGCTTGGTAATTTGACAAAACTGTTTCATCACAAATAATTTGTGTACTCCTACCATCAATCTCAATCCAAGACTGAGGGATTATCCCTTCTTTATGGCTTCCAACTGCCACCTCAATTGTTCCATTTTGAACACTTGTGGGAAAAATCAATGGTGCCCAGGTTTGGAGAAATCTCGCTCGAGGAATGCTGTAAAAGACTTCTTGATGCCAACCGTACGTCCTTCTCTCATCCTTAGGGGGGGCTATCCGACAGCGTTGAGTAAATCCGTAAAAACAACTACTGTCTGCACAATTAAGCAACTGCCTAGTGAGAGACTCAATTCTTCTATCGGCCGTTATCCGCTGAAAACTCGGAAGATTAAAAACCGTATCGTAAATTGCAGCTACGTAATCATGGGACACTGACTCAAGCATCAAAATACCCGTCGAGAGAATCTGATCCGATCCGCTACCTTGTAACCCTGCTTTGTTCAGATAACAGTTAACTACGGATATAACGTCGTTTTTAAAGTCTTCCAGCTGCTCACAACTGAAAAAGTTTTCTACTATACAAAAACCAAATTGGTCGAAGTTTTTCTTCGCAGAAAATACATCATCGACACTCACTCTCATTTCAAAATCATTCAACCTAAACTCCACTTAGACTCAAATATGATGAACATGGAAATCACCACTTACATGCCTCTCATAGGTCAACGGATCCGAAGCCAATCTCCCAATCACCTCAACAATTAAAATACTACTTTCGACCAACACCCGGCCAAAATTATCAAACAATTCAGAGTAGCTGACGCAACAAGTCGTCATCGACTCTAACCCTTTAATCTTAGCAGAGCCCACGCAAATCCCTAGTTCATTTTTTAACTTAAACAAAATAGTACCCGGATCCCCATCAAACATAGTTGGGCATGTAAACACTAGCCCCGACTCCGATACACGATCATTATATTTGATCCCTACGTATACCACTCTTTCACGCGGACTAATAAAATCGACTGGCTCCCATTCATGCATCGTGTCGACCAGCCGGTCGCCATCGTAAAAATCCATATAAAACCCAGTCGTCACACGATCTTTGATATCAAAACTTATATTCTTAAACGAACCAATATCTTGATCAGGAACAGCGATAACCGCCACCATTCCTCTTGCTTGTATACCTAATTCCCGCGCACTTACCCTTACAGACATTCCAGGTTCAACAGCTGAGATTTCAGTCCCCACCTCAGCGCCATCCTCATTATGAAAAATCGAAATCAATTGGCATCCCAAGTCAGGAACTTTAAATAAACTGTCATAATAATTAAAAAAAGAAATTACCGAATCGAGATCATTAATTGAAGTATAGAATTGACTTGAAAATTGGTAACGAGGATATTTTTGACTGAAGCGGGCCAAATTCGTCATGGATATTTACCTAAATTTGATTACATTAGCTGGGCCAGGTCTGGAATGTTCTATAGCGACTAAGTTACCTCGTTCATCCCGAACGGTGTGCATAGAAGCCAAAGTAAATCCCTCTAAGCTGGCTATAGTAAAGCCTCGGCCTCCGCAAGGGCGAAGGAATTCTTTCCAGCCAGAGAATAGTTGAGGGATAGATTTTTCTACGAATGAATGTGGCGAGATCGATCCAAATTCACTCTCTAGATATTGCCCATCCGGCCTGTAAAGTCGAACAACTGGGCTTACAGACGTTGAGTACAAAGGGTTACTTGAATGGTTAATCAACAAAATTCCAGAGACCCTTGCAGCGTTACAAACTACACCAGGGTTCACTCCTCTGTAACCCAGGTGAATCTTACCCGCTTCGTTTAAGGGTCTCGCAAAAAAACCAGTTCGAAAGCCCGCGATATACTTTTGATTTGTGTATCTTATCTCCACATTACCCGGCGAGCTTTGCCAACGATCAGGACGTCCACGGTTGGCAAAAATTATTAGATTGCCTTCTTTTTGGTTGATCCCATTAGCGACCATCCATGAGTTAATATTTAAATAAAAAAAATCCCCTTCTCTGTACGGACCAAACTTTTCATGTACCCCATATTCTTCCCCGCTCGAACTTATATAAACAAATGAAAAAAAGTATGGTTTTGGAAATAAAACATGCCTGCAGTCATCTAAAAAAATTTTCCAAGGCAGGCCTCTAGCCATGAAGCGAAACAATGGCGATAGCAAAACTCTTAAGCTGGAACGACGCTCAGGTTGTACAACAAAACTAACCTCGTTCAGCACATCTCCGAACACAGGCAGATTCGTTCTAGGCTGATGCCTTTTCCAATAATGTCGCAACCAAACCTCCCAACTCGATACATACGTTCATGCTAACACATGACTACCAAACGCTTCGCCCTCCATCTATCACCACATTTTGTCCCGTCATGTAAGAAGACGCGCTGCTACATAAAAACTGAACAGCTTCGCGATACTCTTCCGCCTCAGCCATACGTCCCAACGGAATCAGTTGAGAAAGCCTATCTATAAATTCGGTTGGTTGATCAATTCGAACACCGCCTGGTGATAAGGCATTACAACGTACACCTTCTTTTGCCCAATATGTTGCTATGTACCTCGTCAAACCAACTAACCCAGACTTAATCACCGAATACGATACTGGTTTAACTGGCTGGAAATTGTCAGATATCCCAGACTTCCGATACAAATTTTGATTAGGAGCAATAACAGACAGGTCAGATGAAATATTAAGGATTACACCACCGCCGTTTTGAGACATCCAGAAGCCAAAGATTTTTGAACACAAGAAGGCTCCAGTGAGACCCACCCTTAACTGCCTTTCCCAGTCATCAATTTCAAAATTTTCTAGTCTTGATGACTCCACGAGCCCCACATCCAAAACCTTCGGATCTATAGCGGCATTGTTTATCAGTACATCTAAACCGTGAACTTCGTTGAGAATATCATCGAGCGCGCCCTGGATTGAGAGCTTATCTCCAACATCAATCTTCAACGGCCTGACTAATTTAGCATCGACGTATCTTCTCAAATCTTTACACGCTATTTCTGCATGATTTTCATCAATATCGGCTACATAGACCAGCGCACCTAATTCAGCTAGCGCCCTAGAATGTTGCCGACCCAGAAGCCCTGCCCCCCCGGTCACTATCGCAATTTTACCGCGCAAATCGAATCTTCCGAATGAGCTCATAGAACCTCCGTATCAAGACCTCACTTGACCGCCATCGACAACATAAATGTTGCCTGTCAAGAAATTAGCTAGTGGTGATAATAGATATGCCGTCAATGCAGCCACATCCTCCGGCGCACCAAACTTATTTAATGCCACGTTATCAGCGATGAACTTGCTCACCCCTTCAGGGTCTTCTTCTATTTTTCGAGCCCAGACAGAACCACAAAATAAGATATTCCCTGGCGCAATCGCATTTATGCGAACGCCTGACTTCCCGAGTTGCCTAGAAACATTCCTAACAAATGCATTTAGTGCAGCCTTAGCAGCCGCATAGGGTACTGGGCAAGGCTGAACCTCCTGGCCGCAAATAGAGGAAATGCACACAATAGAACCGCCTGATGCAATCAAGTGTTTTTCTGCGGCGGCAACCATTCCCACGGCCGAATAGAGATTGATACTAACTAAACGGTCCCACTCCCCTCGATCATCTCCTTTCGCAGATCCACTTCCGACATTGCACACCAACATATCTAGCCGGCCATACTTGGAGATAACAGACTCGATTAAATCTTCACAACAAGACGGGGAAGTTACATTTTTGGCAACCCAACACGACCCGGCTATGTTTTGTGCAGCTACCTCTAATCGACTCCGATCCCTACCGTTTAAGATGACCAGAGCCCCTTCCGCTGCCAAAAACTTAGCTATACCGAACCCTATACCCGACGAAGAACCAGTCACCAAGGCGACTTTTCCTTTTATATTTAAGTCCAAATTAATTCCAAAAACGAGCGCAAAATTCTTTATACTCTAGGGCTACCTGAACGTGATCATTACTGGGTGAGCGTGCTGCTTGAAGTATAAAATTGCCCGCATACCCACGACTCTTGAGAATCCTGAAAATCAACGAAAAGTTGGCATCACCCAATCCAAGTTTCACTGTGGATCCGCCTAATTTTCTATCTTTGATATGAACATTAATTATCCGGTCACCATATTCAGCATATTCTTGCTCAAAATCGAAACCAAGTGATGCGCTGTTGCCTATATCGTAGTTAATACCAAAAACATCTTCGGGAAGACATGAGATGAAATTTTTCAAAGATCTAGGAGAATAATCAGACTCAAATGCCACTTTAAGATTGTTGTCTCGCAAAATTTTTTCAAACGAACCTAAACCACTTAGCACGGCAGCCTTTTCTCGCTCAGTTACAATCGACGAATTATCCACCAGTGGAATGACAACGATTTTCACACCTATTTCTGCTACCGAGCACAAGAGCTGTTCGAGTTGGCGTAAGAGAAGTTTTTTCTCTCGTCCTTCAAACTTAAAAAATGGCTTTTGCATGAAGCTATCGCAGGTTATCGATGGAATGACTACGCCATTAAGCTTCATCAAAACGTCAATCTCTCTTCGACCCTCGTCCGTCATAATTGGGTTTTCAAAGATTCTATCGGAGTCAATCGTCCACTCCATCAGCGAAAGACCAATTGAATGAGCAATTTCAAATTCACTTCTCCAATTGTCCCAAGGAAACGCCTGAATTTTTCCATCCACCTGAGCCGACAATCTGCCTTGCATAATACCAAAATTTTTCATAGACCTTTGATAGACCAACCCCCATCAATCACCAAGCTAGATCCAGTCATATAAGAACTGCAATTAGATGCCAAAAAAATAGAGGCTCCTACTATTTCATTGGCCTCTCCATATCGGCCTAAGATCGTCCGTTTCTCTCGATCAGACCTACTCTCCAACTTGGAGTAACTGCCTTCGGTCATTGCAGTTCTAAAGTATCCGGGTACAAGATTGTTCACTCTTATATTGGCTGCACCGTAATCTACGGCCAATGATCGGGTTAAAGCACTTACACCTCCCTTAGAGGCCACGTAACCAGGATTTTCAGGAAACCCCATGTTGGCGTTTATGCTCGATACGTTGATTATCGATCCACTGGAGTTCACTTTCATAAAGGGTATGACCGATACACAACAATGATGCAGCGATATCAAATTGGCATACAAGATCTCAGAAAATTTGTCGTTAGCATCGGACCCAGACGCAGAAGATATTCCCGCCGCATTAACTAAAATATCTACGCGCCCATGAGTGGAGAAAATAGATTCAGCAACCGCCCTAAACGCGTCAAAATTAGTCACATCGCAGCTTTCATAATTGAATTTGTATTGCTTGATATTATCCGGCTCAGTTCTAGCTACACCGAAAACCAGAGCCCCCGCACTAGTCAAGCCATCTGCAATAGCCAAACCCAATCCCTTTGAGGCACCTGTCACAATCGCGACTTTACCATCCAGACTAAAAAGGTCCGATAAGTAGCCGGTCATAAAAGATCCAGGTTAAAAGCTCGCATAATTGCTTCGCACAGGATAAAGTCTTCTTCACTGTCAATCTGGAACATTTTATGACGATCCATTAGGAAGTGCGTTATGCGTCCACCAAGACGGTTATTCTCTGCGCGGAGAATATCTGGTTTACATATGTAAAAAGACCCGTTTTCCAAAAACTTCTTTTCTATTTTCTGCCGTTGAAGCCTGTTCCTATAATCATAATTTACGGGAAATAAATTGTCGGAATCATCTTTTTTCCAAACAAAATAGTCTTCTACCGCCGATACAGAAAGCATAGAATCATAGACTGCTTCCTGCATTATTGAAATTGCGCGCGTCAAATCGTTTACCTCCCGCAGAGGTGAGGTGCATTGCATCAGCATGATTAAATCGGGAAAGCAGCCTTGTGAATTAGCAACATCCAATGTGTGCGTCCAAGCTGATTCCGAGCTAGCATCGTCACTCGCTAGATCTAACGGGCGTTTTACAATTTTTGCACCGGAAGATTCAGCAATTCTAAGAATGCTATCATCATCTGAGCTTACCCACACTGACTCGACGAGGTCGCAACTGAGAGCTTGGATGATTGACCACGAAACCAGAGGCCTACCGCAAAAATCTCTCTCATTTTTTCTCGACACACCTTTTGAACCACCCCTAGCCGCTATAAATGCAACCACTTTTTGTCTCGATGAAACGCTCAAACGTCAATCCCTTATCAGGCCAATTTATAAAATACCGTTAAGATGTTTCAGTGCGATCCAAAATCCCTCGCCACCATTTTTGTGACCTTGCCATATTTCCGGTATAAAGGAAGCTACTGGGCATTTTTGGTCCAAAATTTCTGCTAAACGAACAAAATCAATTTCTCCCGAACCAATCTGCAACCCCTCGCCGTTCACGCCTATTCCATCGCCAATATGAATATGTGCGACCAACGGAGCGACTACCGATACAAATTCATAAAAATCCAAAGAAAAATGGTTACTAGTTAAAAAACTATGTGACACGTCGAGACAAATTCTTAAATCTAGGTGATCACACCATTTCACGATATCGTCAGGACAAACAAACAAATTTTGAAATCGCTGACCACCAAAATGCCATGGAAATGGAGCCATAGTTTGCGGAATTAGTTCCACACCAGACAAATCAAGCTCGCGAATACTATCGGCAAATCGTTCATAATATTCATAATGCAGGCCGCGATCTAAAGGCTGATCCATCGTAAACCCACCGATGTTTGCAACAATTAAAGGCGACGCAGAGCCTTTGAAGAAGTTCTCTTTGAGATTCTTAGTAATACTAATTACTCGCTGAGTATCGGAGATCGACATCGATCTATATGATTCGTCAGGCGAAGCCAGATCCATCAGCCGGCTTCCCGAAAACAATTCGGGAGCATGCACAACCAAATCACCTGGATACTGCATGTTCTCATCAAGGTAGTCACGAGGGTCTAATTCCAGATCGGAATAAGAGAGGTGGAACTCCCAAAAGTCTGGAGTGACTTTGCTTTGATACTCTTTAAAATCGTGGTATCGCACAGGCAAGCCCCAAGGTCTTCTATACGTATAGTCGTCTGGACCAACTTGACTACCAGTCAAATCTGACTCAAAAAAGAAGTCCTCTTCAGATAAATCCCGCCCTATCTTTATACCAATTAGTTGGTCGAAGTATTGTGGAGATAATCCTTGACCGGGACTTCGCACACACACGTCATCTCTAGAAACGATAGAACCAGCTGTCATAGCACGTTTGGCAACTAGGCTTTTCCCTAAGCTCTCCCGATTGATCATTTCTCCTTGGCTCACATGTCGAACCTCTCCGTTCCCAAGAGCCGCTTCAACCTCGCGAATACCATTAACCATCCGTCTAAATTCGACTCCGGTAAGACTAGCGGCATGATCAGGCCCCTCCATCGCCCGGTCTAGTGTTATATGCCTCTCTATTACAACTGCCCCCAAAGCAACGGCCGCTAACGAAACGCTAATCCCCCTCTCATGGCCGGAGTAACCTACGAGAGGGCACATACCACTAAGCCGCCCTAAAAATTTTAAATTAATATCTTGCAACGGTGCAGGGTATGTACTGTTACAGTGCAGTAAAATATATCTAACGTTCTTAGAATCAAGAAATTCAACTGCTTTCAAAATCTCATCTTCGGTGCTCATCCCTGTCGATAAAATCAAGACTTTATCTGTTTTAGCTAGTCTTTCGAGCAACACCATATTTGTTAAATCTGCTGAGGAAACCTTATAAGCAGCAACACCGAAACCCTCCAGAACTTCGACACTCTCTTGGTCCCATGGCGTGCATAAATAAGTAATAGATCTTTCCTTGCAATAATCAAATAACAGTCTGTGCTCGTCCAGATCCAGTTCAAATCGACTCAGCAAATCAATAACATACTCAGACCCAAGATCGTCTCCCTCCTTGCGGAGACTACGCTTGCGATAGACCTCTTCCATATGCCGCATCTGAAACTTCACGCAATTAGCGCCAGCCTGGACGGCCACATCAACTAATAGCTTAGCTCTGTTCACACAACCGTTATGGTTGTTGCCAATCTCAGCGATAATAAACGTCTTATCTCCGCCAATTATGTGCCCATCAATTTGACATCGATTCATAGTTGACACCTCTTCTTTTCCTCGACGTCGCGTACAGACCAACTTTGCAAACCGGCACTCTCAAAACGAAAAGGAACAACATTAAGTTCCTGCTTTTCCAGATATTCGATCAAAAGATTTTTTTCAAAGCTATCAGCATAGAATAGAAAAAAACCACCTCCTCCTGCGCCCAAAATCTTTCCTCCAAGAGCCCCATGTTTTTTAGCCCCTTCATATACCCTATTCAAAGTTTCCGATGAAATTGCAGAGGAATATTTTTTCTTCAACTGCCAAGCCTCGTCCAATAAAAGGCCGAAATCCCGAAGTTGTCCGCGAATTAAAAGATTTCTCATTTGATAAGACAACTCTACGCTTGCCTTTAAAGGCTCCAAGTTCAGTCCCTGCTCTATCCCAGATCTATGAGTTTTGTGGATAAATCCCGAGTCATGACTAATTCCGGTATCACAAAGAACTAGGCTTGACTCCAGTTCCCTTAAAATTGAATCCTTGACCCGCAGGGCACTGACTACATTCTCCGCCCCTGTCTTAAACTCAATGAAGTTTATCCCTCCGAATACCGCAGCATATTGATCCTGCCAGCCACCATTCACACCAAGGACCAATCGTTCTGCCTGAAATGCTAGCGCTGCTAATTCATGCGAATCCCACTTATCTCGCCTCAACTCATTAAATACTCCAAAAACGCAAGCTGATACAGCCGAGGACCCACCAAGCCCAGATTTAATTGGAAATTCAGAGTAAAGGTAAAGATCAAAACCAATTTCAGGATTAACCAATTCAATTATAGCTTTCAAAAGCCGAAACTGTTCTGGCAACTCATTCAGCTTTGCGAAACTATCGATCATAAAGCTAAGGTCAAGATCGATGGAATTAATGTAGATTTTTTGATCGTCGCGCACACGAAGAGTCGCGTGACTGTATACCGATATAGTTGAACTCAGCACTGCTCCCAAGTGGCTCGAAAAAAAATGCGTTACATCAGACCCCCCGCCTCCGAAGCTTACACGAACAGGCGCTCTGGCTCTGGCATATACCCGCTGCTCAGGTAGGGTAGGAAATGACTCATTAGTAACAACCTTGACCAATCGTCCAGCTGAATCTAGTAGAGGTATAACCTTCACCCGATGATCTAAGACTTTTAATAATTCTTCGCGCTCAGCATTTTCGGACTTCCAAATAAAGTCCGCATTTGCAAACGCGGAAATCGGATCGTCCAAACATAAACCTCGAAGAAGGCCTCGACGAATATCTCCATCGGTAGCCGCAGCGCAAACTGCTCCGTCACTATCAATGACAAAAATCAATCCGAAGTGATTCTCATCGATCTTAGCGAAGGCCTCTTTTGCTGAGGCCTGATAGTCAATCACCATTGCACTAAGTTCTGGCCGCTTCAATTAAGAGTCCCAATAGTTTCAGAAAATTTCGCATAGTCTTCAGGAACACCAATATCGACAAACGCCCCCTCACTCTTCTCAGCTTTCAAACACCTAGAAGCCACCAAACCTGGAAAAAATGTCTGCTCTAAAGAAAAAGGGCGGCCATCCCATTCCCGAAAATTAGACGCGTCGACGATAGCCATTCCAGAGTAAACCCAAATTTTTGTATTGCCGGATTTTTTTTCCTCAAATCTCGTCACATATCCCGAATCATCGATTGTAACCGAACCGAATCGACCCGCATCAGGCACGCGACAAACAAGAATGGACTGGGTCACGCAAGACCTAAGAATTGCAGAACCATTCTCTACCCAAGTGTCAGCATTAGCGATCATAAACATACCATTTACACCCAGCGTCTCGACCGCGTTAGCAATTGCGCCCCCAGTACCAAGCGGACGACTTTCCTCGTAAACGAATCTAACTTCACAATCTTTAAGGAGAGTATCCTCCAACCCAACAACAAAATCTTTTATTTGCGAAGCCTTGTAATGCAACAAAAACACAAAAGATCGGATTCCGTGCTCGACCCAATTTTTCAACAAATATCCTAAAAAAGGTAATGATTCGACCGGCGCAAGCGGCTTCGGCACATCCGATACTACTGGTTTTAGCCGCGTACCAAACCCTCCCGCTAAAACAAAAAGCCTCATAGCTATATTTAACCCTTCGTCTGAAAAATATGAAGTTTCAGCTCACTCCTGAACTGCTTGGTCACCAAAAACTCCATTTTTTGTAACCAAGGGGTCGAACGGGTCTGAAATTTGCTTGACACACCTAAAAATGCATTTGGATGCATCAAAAGAATACGGATACTGACCAATCGAACCCAAAATATCGAGAACTTCTTTAAATGTTTTAGGAGTATCAAAGTCAGCGTAAAAACCATCGATAAACGTGGCATTGAAGACTTTCTGAAGCTGATCCCCTGTGTATCCGGGGTAATGTTTGTCCACTTCCCAGGGAACAAAAATACCAAAAAAAGGACAAATTTTTCTAAGAATTCTGAACAATCTATTGTGCTCAAGAGACCTAAAGATGTCCCATATTTTTTTTATCACTGCACCGTGGTTCTCAAGAATTACAACCATATCCTGCGCATTTATAACTTTAGGGAGCACCATGCGCCAAAAATACTTAAATTCTATCAGCCGAGCCAACCAAACTGGTTTATACTTTGGGTAAATATCAAAGACTACCACCCCTCCCGGCGGGACAAAGTCAAAGAGCCTGCGAATACCGGCTGCTGGGTCTGGTAGATGTTGCAAGACACCCCGACAAAAAGCGACGGTAGGCCGCCTGACAAAGTGGCATTCCACGCGGTCTTTCAAGAAATCACCTCGGATTGCACACACATTATCTTTCTTTACTGCTGGATTACAGTAAATAGCTTGAGAACTGTCCACTAGACACAAATGTCGCGAAGTATCTGCTAAATATTCAGAAAACCTTCCCGGTCCACATCCGATTTCCAACACCACTTCATTCGCTAAATACCTAATCGGAAATCCTAAAACCAATTGCAACCGACGCAGGCTTAAGTTGTGATTGTTAACGAATGAATCTCTCTGAACATCGGGATAATTCGTCCATTCAACACCAAAGTTATCGGTGTAGTGATCACCACATGAAAGGTCGACGATTTTAGGATCATTTTCGACGACGCTCGTCATTTGTAATTTTTCCCGTTATCGGACAAATCTTTACCTTTCGAGTACCTGTAGTTTTTATACCTACCCAGAATATCCTCCTTAAGTTGCCGAAACCATTTTTTTGTCCCGGGCTCCTCGAATTTCTGAGGTATTAAAAACATTTGCAATCGCCCTGCTCCAGATCTTGCGCCAGTACCGATAACCTTTTTAACTCGGTGTTTAGCGGCAGCTTTAAATAGAACGACATCTCCTGGCGAGCATTGCGAGTCAACGTTAATCCAGTCACCAGAATCACTTTTAATCTCCAATCCACCATCAGCATAATCTAAACCGTGAAAAGTTAGAGGAACAACCAAGTGTATCGGCATAAAAGGGTTTAAGTCGACATGCTCTACCATTTCTCCAAGCCCCAAAGGATATTGAGTCACAGCCATGTATAAAAGGTTCTCTGCCTTATCTGGTGAGACTGGGCGCAAAATTAGCCCATCGAATGGATTATGATTTGACAAGAGAGCTTGTCCGTAATGAAGCATCAATAGAACATCCAGAGACTTCCTAGACGACGGCGGATTCCAAAGAAACTCAAAATGACGCAAATAGCGTCCGTGGAATTCTTTAGAAAAATTCTTTCGTCCCCAGCTACGCTCATAAATGAATGATTTTGCATCCTGCTTATCTAGCCAAAACCGACGCAAATCATCTACCAAATAAGGATCGATAATTCTTCTAACTATGCAAAATTTCTGTCTAGCAAGATCATCTGCAGTTTTTTCTGAAACCATTTTTGAAATATCTATGTTGGCATCACTTATACCCAATGTTTCCAAATACTGATCATAGCAATTCATAAATTACACAAGCCTCTGAACTAACCACCCTTGACCTAATTCAAAAAAACAACAAAACCGAACCAACAAGTAGCCCAGTCTTCAACTCACATGGTTAAAACGCGACACTCGCCGCCATCAAAAGTTTTGGCGTGGATCCGAGCCTTCATATCGAAAACGATTTTAGCGCCCGCTGGATCAAAACAGTGTTCAATGAGGCTGTACGTCAAAGCAATGACTGCGTCATGCGGAACACTGATGACAAGCGCGTCAAGATTATGAAATTCGTCTAACGCGCAAGTACCCATCAAACCAACTTCGACATGCGGATCCCAGCTCAGGACTTGGTAACCAAATGACCTCAATGACCCTATAAATTCAAAAACTTTCGAATTTCTCGTATCTGGGCAGTTTTCTTTGAATGTAACACCTAGCACTCCAATCCTGCATCCAAGCTCACACCCCCCCCCTTCTTCAAGCGCTGAACGAAGTTTGCTTGCCATGAGACTCGCCATTACATCGTTAGTTTCCCTTCCAGCGAGCAGTACTCGCGCGTTAAAACCGACATCTCTAGCCTTGCTCATCAAGTAATATGGATCCACTCCAATACAGTGACCACCAACCAACCCGGGCTCAAACCTTAAAAAATTCCATTTAGTTTGAGCTGCAGCTAAAACCTCATATGTCGGAATACCGAGTTTATCAAAAAGAAGCGACAGCTCGTTCACGAAAGCTATATTTAAATCACGCTGAGCGTTTTCGATAACCTTGGCCGCTTCTGCTACAGCAATAGAGGACGCCAAAAAAGTTTCGTTGACAATTAAACGATATAGCTCTTGAATTCGCGCCGCCGCTTTTCTAGACGATCCACTCACGACCTTAACGATCTCCCTAATCGATCGCTCTCGATCTCCAGGATTAATTCGCTCTGGCGAATACCCTACATAGAAGCCCGGACGCCCGTCATCATTTTCATCGACTAAGTACATTAGGCCTGATGATTTGCATAACTCAGGAACACAAATCTCTTCTGTTGCACCCGGATAAACAGTTGACTCAAACACAACTACACCGCCAGGCCTCAAATATCTACCGACCAGCTTTGAAGCAGCAATCAAATACGACAAATCCGGTGAGTTCATTTCGTCAACCGGTGTTGGCACAGTGATGATAAAGATATCAGCCATTTGTAGGTCTTCCGGATCATTAGAGATCAGCAACGACTCTAAATTTACAAACTCCGACGGGTCAACTTCTTTGGTGATGTCAACGCCAGTATTCAGCGCATTAATGCGACCACGATCTACATCGTAAGCAACAACATTTCTCTCCTTGGCGAATGCTACTGCCAATGGAAACCCAACGTATCCGAGACCTATAATGCCAACTATTTCGGACCGTTCTATCATTTTAGTTCCTTATCTCCATGAATGGCTGTAGGGCTCTCATGACGTTTAAATGCCAAAAATAATCCCATCAACAATATTGCTATTCGGCCTTCAATAAACGCGCCGAAGGCACCAACTATTAGCGACATCGAGCTCGCCACTAAAATCACTGACAAAAGGCAAATTCCCCAAACAGTTTTAGCGTCAGCCTCGCGCAATAAGGAAAAAAGAAACCAAATGAATAACAAAACACCAACTAAACCATATTCCGCTGCAATGTGCAGATATTGGGAATGCGGATCATCAGTAACTAATGCAGTCCAGCCAACATCACTTGCAACTAAAGCAGCATACCCATCTGAAAAGCCCGCAGCTCCCGTGCCAAAAACTGGGTTAGCGATGATCATATCAATCGTATTGAGCCAGAATATCATCCTTAAACTGCCTGAAGCTTGATCCACTTCAGCCGCACTCTTATCTAAGTGTTTTACAGAGAACCCGTCCGAAAGCTCATTTACAGCCTGAGTCAACCTAGACTGCGATACAGGGCTTGCGTAAATTAGAAAAACACTCACCGCTACTCCTATTACAAGCCCAGAGAACTTGCCCCTAAAAAGCACATAACAAAGTAGCGTCATATTTATAGCAAACCCCAAATATGCGCCCCTTGAAGGACTAGTAAAAACTACAAACAAAATAAACACTAATCCCAGACAAATAGTGAGCGCTCTAAATAAACGAGAAAGGTCGCGTGACAGACAGCCCAGATTAAACAAAACGAGGCCCACAACCGAAAAATAGAATCCTTGTGCGCTATAATTTTGTAACACCGAATGCGGCGCTCGAGACCACACGTCAGTATCAAAAGCCAACCCCCCCAAACCAAGGATAAGAAATAAAACCCCTATCGACACAACCATGCTAACCCCCAGGACCCTAAACAGGTTATTTCTAAAAATAACGAGGGCAATAGGGAATAAAAACATTTTACGCCAGTCTAAAACATCTAATATTTTTGAACTCAAATCCGCACTAGACCATATTCCTGAGACAGCAACCCACAATAGAAAAAAGAACAGCGGAATTGCTACATTGGATTTCATTTCGAGAAGTAGTTGACGCCTCAAATTTCCATGAAAAATGAATAACGAAAAAAGCAAGGCTTCACATACATTCGCTAGAGCATAAAAGCGCGTCATGAACAATAGATCAAAAATTAAAAGGAAGCCCGCTAATACGAAAAACTTATCCAACCTTTTAATTTGAGATAGAAGAGAGCCAAAAAGATGCTTCACATCGATAGGATCAGAATGCATTTACTACCTTATCAAGTCTGTGTATACAATAATGTATGATACCATGTAGGCTTTGCGTGGCCCCATAAATTGCAGTCTCTCTACTTATTAATCATCAGCGCAGTTTTGCTCATGATCATTTTTACCAGTACATTCTGTCGCATTGCCGGCCCTATCGGCCTGATAGACACACCTACCTCACTCAAAGCACATCAGGGAAATATTCCAACGATCGGGGGGCCCGCCATGCTGGCGTCGCTTCTTACCATGGGCTTATTTGCGGGAGAGGGCGAGACTAAATTACTGCTCATCCTCTATGCATCCATTCCTCTTGTGTTTATCGGAATGCTTGACGACTACAAGCCACAAAAAATATCAACTCGCATCGTCGTTCAGATACTAGCCGCAACTTTTGTGATCGTGATAACCGAATCCATGATTGTCCGCACAGGAAATGAAATAGTTAATCAGCTGTTACTCCAGAACTCGACATTGGCTATTTTCATCACTGTTATCGTTACTGTCGCGACGATCAATGCTTTTAATTTTAACGATGGAATCGATGGCCTCGCCACTATGCACGGCATCGCTTTGATCAGCGGACTATTCATTCTGAATTACAGATATTCTTCAGGCACCCTTGATGTTAATCTACAGTCGTATTTGCCTATTTTGGCCTGTTTATCAGTGTTTTTAGCCTTCAACCTAGGAATATCAATCGTCCCCAAGTGTTTTCTCGGCGACTCCGGATCAACGTTCCTTGGCTTTATTTGCGCATCAATCATTGTCGAAGAATCGCTATCTGCTCGCTCAATCTTACCCACAAGCGCTGGGTTAATCCTTTTATTCCCAAGCCTCATGGACACAATCTCAACGATCTACATCAGACTAAAAGCTAAAAAAAATATTTTTAGTGGGGACCGCAACCATTTTCATCACGCACTAATTCAAAACGGGCTCTCGCAAAAACTTACACTGCTAGTCTGCACAATAACCGTAGCTATAATTCAAACCGGCGGAGCAGCGGTACTAGCCAGCACACAAAGTATTTTCGGAACAATAGTTTTCTTGGTCGCATGCCAAATTATTTTCATGATGAGTCACCAAATTTTACTCAAGAAGAGCAGATATTGAAGTAACCTGACGAATAGTACCCAGATACTGATTATCAATATCCTCTGCAATCCCAAATTGGCGTAATAGATTCATCGCATTTTCCCTAATCGTGCAACAAAGCTCTGCATTAGCTCGGAGCAAGCGTAGCGCATCAGCGATACTCTCACTTGTAATCTCAGGAAGGACCACACTGTTCACCTCGTTTACCAACCAACCCTCAGTCCAACGGGACTGAACGCTTAGAACTATCACTCCTCGGGCAAACGCTTCTAAGACGACTCTTGGAAAACCTTCACCATACGATCCCAACATTAACAGAACATCAATCTCATCAAATACCTTTTTTTTATTACTTGTAAACTGACGCAGAATTAAATTTGATCGAAAATTGTTGTAACTCAACAAGTCGGAAATCTGACTTGCGGTTCCACCAATTGCTAAAAACCGATATTCTTCAAGATGGGCGGAGAGATGTATAAACTCTTGCAATCCTTTATTTTTAACAAATCGCCCGAAAAAACCCAAAGTATCTATATAGACCTCATTCTGCAACCTAGAAACCAAGAAGTCTCGACTAACGCCAGACCCCATCGTAATTGATATTTTATTGGGCGCTTGCTTTTTAAAAAAAGCAAAGTCCACATGGTTCTGCACAAAAATATAATTACTTTTCACAATAATTAACGAATACAAAAATCTAAATAGCCGATTATCTGAAAAACGACCCAATCCATTGACCGTAACGATCCAATGTACATTTTTTTTCTTAAAAATTAAAAAGTACAACCCCAGAATGAAATTACTTTCAGAGGTGAAAGATAAAATTATATCCCCACGCTTGAATGGCCTAAATAAATTAAATATTTTTCTCGAAACAGAAATAACTCTCACTGTGTGAGACAAACCCTGGTCCTCAAAATTTTTCTGAAGGCTTGCTTTAAAATTTTCTATATACCAACGAGTATTCGCTATGAGATATATCAACTCTGATGCTCCAAAACACTGAAAACGCGCCTGATGCGGTCGTCCCAATCCCAAGACACTCCTCTAGCGGCTGCAACCTTTTGTCGTTTAATTTGATTGGATGCAGTTAAGACCTGCAGAACATCTGGTCGAGTTAGGGAATCAATAATAAAACAAACATTACCATTTAAAACCTCTGAAACCGCCCCCTCCGTGACCGTAGAGATAATGGGGCGACCCGAAGATAAGTACTCATAAACCTTCAAAGGTGATGCGCACCAAAACGTAGACACTGTCTTGGCCAAATCATAAAATAAAAAATCCGCTTGTTCTTGTAAGGACCAAATCAACCCTCTTCCAGCCTGTTGCCTTAAAAGCAAGTTTGGGGGAGTGTCGATGTCGAACAAGCGCTGCGCATCCCTATTTTGGCGACCGACATGAACAAAGACAATTTCAGGCGCAAGTCGTGCGAACTCTATAAATCGTCTCGCACTATCAGCGCTCAGGACTGTTCCCGTGTGAACGATGAGAAGTTTATTAGTCAAATCCGATTCAATAATTCCGAAATATTTAAAGACCTCATGTCTTGGCAGCCTAAATAATTTCTTTTTCCTATCCGAAGGACCCGCACTTGGTACCACGGTTATTAAGTTTGGATCTAAATCGAACTCGAGAAGACGATCTTTAATTGGCGTACTGATGGGAAGTAGGTGAATCTTGAAACATTTTGAAGCGAACCGAAGCAGGTATCGATATTGTCTACCGTTACCGAAATGATGAACTTCACAGCCTACTTTGAAACCAAACAATGCCGCGAAAACTGCAACTGGGAGATCTCTAGTCAACAGGAAAGCCTCTGTCCTGTGGCAAGAGAATGTCACGCGAAGACTAGCGAACAAGAAAGAAGTCCAGAATCTTATTTTTTTAAACATTGTCTCGTAACGGTCGACCAGTATAGCCTTGCCCGCTGAGCCAAATTGAGAAAGGAATGCTTCCCGCATTTGCACCACCTGAGAAGCCTGAGCACTTTGTCCCGCAATCTCAACTCTGGTGACATAGAAATATATCATGAGATAAAGGCCAGCATTAAGTTATCTTAGTAAGAACCACAAATGCGCCCGCTGAAAATAGATTTGGGAACACATTTTGTAGCCCAGGAATTCCACCGTAACCCACAACACTCACTTCGGCCCGACCTGATACAAGATAAGATAACCAGTCACGCAAATCTATCAAAGACCAAAAACGAGCATGTTCACCGGGCCAAACCCGCCATTGTTTCGGGAAACGTCCTAACAAACCTAACCGAATCCTATATGGCAGATATGCGGAGTTGGGCACGGAAAACAATACGACCTGATCCGTTATCTCCAAAAGCTTGAGTACCAATTTTTCAGCTTCTAGGAAATGCTCTACAACTTCAAAGGCCAATACGACCTTGCTTGCGCCAGTAAACTTGTCCAAACACTCAAAAGGAGGAATGATGCTCTCTGTGAGAATAGTTGTTTTGGAGTTGGCGGAGCACAAAAATGAATCCGGTGGCATAGGGTTTGAGTCAACTCCGATGTAATTTAGATCCAGCCCTAGCTTTTGCGCCTCACCACCAAACCAACATGTACCACAACCCACATCCAATACTGTAGAACCGGATTCCAGAAATTTCTTTGCCAATAAGAACCTATCCCGCTGATAAAAGTTCGCCTTGAGGGAAGTAGATTTCAATTGCCAATAGGCCTCGTAATCAGGAAGGTTATGAAACGTTCCAAAGGGCTTAAAAATAAAGTTCACGATTTCTTTGAATACATTCAAAAATCTTCCCAACATGCCCTTGCCTTTTGCACGTTTTTTTGTGCTTTCATCTTCACTACCGCACCACACTTCGTCAGTTCAGATACCGTGAATGTCGATAAGCCATAATATTCTAGATCTCTAGACTGCCCAGTTATTCCATCCAACACAACTATACCTCTAGATGTCGCTGGCACCTCTAACAGGGTTGTTGAATGAGTGCCAAACCACGTCGCACACGGATACTTCATACAACACTCAACAAATGGAAGCATTTCGACCGCCGCCTTTAAGACTTCACGAGGTACTTTTTCTTGGGTTTTAGGACAGAAAACCATGCGAAAACGAAGTTTGTTCGCCAACCTTTTTGCTACCGACCAAATTTCATCCACGTTGACGTTGGATTCTCCAACCACGCAAAGCAAGTCCTGACACTCAAAATTTTCCGATTTGTAATCCGGCACCACTGTTTTTTTCGGCGTATAAATCAGTTGCGAAGGGGTATAACCAAAATCCCCTATTAGTCGCGATGCAAAACCCTGACCCCAAACGTGATATTCGTTAAACCTAGGGAATTTAAGTCCAGTGTAACGACGACATATTTTCCCATGCATGTACCCGACAGCCTCAATATTGCCGATTTTGCATAACTTCCTCAGTTCAACTGTATGGCGCTCATCATCCAAAAACCAAAACCGTCTTAATGTAGGACTCATTGAATTCTTCAAAAGCATGAACGCTATCCTACGGCACGGCGCTCGAAATGCTAATGCCTCATTAATAAGTCTCACTGGAATAGTGCGCCGACCTAAAACGAATTGCCCAAAAACTCTTAAGTTTACTAAAAATGAAGGATTCCATAGAAACTCCCATAATCTCACGCCTGACGCTATTTTTTCAGAAGTCTTAAGCGCGGCAGAGTGAAGAGGCCGTCTTCGATCATCGATAATTAAATAGTGGGCATATTGAGGATCATTAGAATCGATTTTTCTACGTAACCACAGTAGCAAAATTGCTGTGAAGCCTAATAACCGACGAATTGTCAGCACATTTTCATCCACTCATACACATCTGGACGAACTTGCTCAGATAAAATAGCAGAATCGATATCAGATTCAGAGAGGTAACCCTCGTCTAACGCCATGACCAGAAGTTGCGCCACAAAAGAATCTACTCTCCGACAAGGGTGTTGCAAATGAAACTTCGGCACCTCAAATTTTTGCGGAGCGATCACTGAAAGAAATTTCGATTTAATTGCTTTTGGTCTTTTCTTTTCGAAATTTGTTGGAAGACCAGTCCGCCAAGGCTGTGTTGCCCTCTCAGTGGTATGCAGAAATACCGTATGTCTATCTATCTTATCAAATTGATTAAATCTCGGATCAAGAGGCTTAATGTTTTCGACTTCCTCACGCAACTTCATTAAATCAGTATAGTCGATGGTCATCCTTTCTAGCTTTTCGAGTATGGCTTTTGACGACCAATGTAGTCTTCGACAATCCAAGCCCATTACGCTAGAGTGGAAACCGGTTGGTGAGGCTTGAACGGCTGTTATTGAATAACGCCCAATGAAATCAAATAATTGCCTCCAATCATTACCGCTAATACGTACGCAGAACACGTCCGGATCGATCACCAAAGCAGCGCCTTTGTAGTTCATGATCTCGGGCACGAAAAATCGTACGGGCGTGAAAGACTGAAGATCATTTTTATAGCGATGATGCTGACCTGAACGCAGTATTGTTTTGCCAAACAACTGCGCCACCCCAACAGTTTCGGCCTCAACGAAAGATATATCCACGTCAATTTCTGAGTTCTTGATAAAAGAGAAAGCTGCCAACCGAGCACCGAAATTCTGGAACTTATTCGTCTGGATGAAAACTTTAGGATTCAATTTCATACCGATCTACCAGTCGCCACTAGAGCGTAGGAGAGATAAGCACCAATGAACTTACCAGGAAACTCTGGTGCCTCAGAGATATCCTGTCTCAACCTTGCCCAGTCAACGTAGGGCACTGAGTGTTTCAACCCTAGTTCAGTAATAGCTATGGATAAATCTTTAAAACCAGATAGCCACCAATCTTTGTAAGGAGCAGTCCACCCAGATTTCTTTTGCATTAAGCCCCCAGAAACAAAAATTTCTGATCTATCAAAACGTTGCTTTAGAAGCTTTTTCTGCTTCCACTGCTGTATACCGATACTCGCCCTTAAATCATCAGCATTACCTAAATAATCACCGAGAAATCTATCAAGCAAAAATGGTGACCTAGCCTCCATACCTAAATTACCATAGAGATTATCGGTTCTAGGAACACTCTCGCACGATAACCAAAGCCATCTATCAATTAACATAATTTTTCTAACACTAGCTATCGAAGCCGCCCCAACGAGCCCTAACTCCCTTGCTTTGTTTCCTATGTCGGCATAAACAAGTTGGTAGAAATCTTCAAAAGTTACCTCCGGCCCTGTCAAGTAGTGTTTGCTGTGATATAGCTTTCTATAGTCAAAGTATTGCCAGAGTTCCTGGTTAACAGATGATCTGTCGAAATCAAATACCAAGCCGCTCAAACACTTAGGAGACTGATTAACTACATACTTAATCCACCTCCGGAAACGGATTGAATCGAAATAAAACTCATATCCACCTAGAACCTCGTCAGCACCATCTCCAGTCAAAACCACTTTAGAACCCAAACTCTTATGCAAAAGTGCTTGCGAATAATAAGTCGGCACGGATAGATTGGAGTTGATTTGACCCACACTAAGATAAGCGGAACAAAAATTTGAAGTATAGTCTTTGACACCAACGTCAAGAATCGTCAAATCAAGTCCTTCTTTCCTGCAAAATTTTATCGCTTCCGCACTGTCAATATTATATCGAGGGTTATCTACCAGGAACCTATTAGAAACAATGTTCAGCTGCCCAACACCGCGCTTCTTTTTGATAGCAGCTAGAACCATTCTAGAGTCCAGCCCCCCGCTTAAGTTCAGACCCAAATTTCCAAAAAAGCTAGGATCAGGTATAGCCTCACTTAAATCATCCACTATCTCAAACGGATGAAAGCCGGCTAGGGATTGAGCCACCTTGTTCGATAACGAAATGTCTTGTAGAACTTGCCCGCTACCTACACACACTTCGACGCCTGCCCCAGGAGCGACAGAAAAAATGTTTTTATAAATTGTGCGTCTCGGAGGCGGATAACCCATCCGCAAACTAAACGCAACCGTAGTTTCGTCAATACAGGCCGCGTTCAGCAACTGACTGCAAGTCTCGATTGTGGACGAAAAAGCCACCATATCAGGACTAAACCCATAAAACAGAGGTTTCTGGCCACTTGAACAACGAGCCATTTTCAACCTTTGCATTCTTGGCGAATAAAGCGCGATTGCAAACATCCCCTCTAAATGCTCACAGAACGCAAAAAAATTATCATAGGTAATCGTCTTGACGATAAAATCCGTGTCAGGCTGTGATCTATCATCGTAAAGGAAAGGTGCAGTCCCGCTATAGACTTCACCGTTAAACACCAAAATATCACCGTTACCCAACTTGGTTGGCTGGCTTATTTTCGAGCTTGTAATATCTAAAAGGGAATGGGCAACCCAAAAATTATCAGACCTCTCTACTCGACAGGAATCCGGCCCTCTGAGACCGATTTTATTCAAAACTTGCTCGAGCCTTGCCTCTTCCACACCAAAGCGTTTGTTCCCCCGACAAATCAAACCGCTAATTCCGCACACTTAAGCTCTAAGCCTCCCTAAATATGTGACAGCGTATTCAGACCAGCTCTGTCTTGAATATTTTAGTCGCAATGATTCAGCGAACATTTCGAGGACACTGTCTTCAATTTCCGATACGTACTCAATAACTTCCTGCACACTTTCTAAACTAGGACAATTCATGATCAAGCGATTATTGAGAACCGAATCCAGATTCCACCCTGCTTCTGAAGTTGTAAGTGGAATGACACCATGCGCAATCGCTTCACCAATAACTTTTGCGCACCCTTCTCTGCGACTGGGCAAAATAAGAAATTTTGCTCTAGGGAGAATATTATCGGCTGGACAATAGCCCAGATATGTAAACTTATGCACCGCCTGCGCTCTGTAAAAATCAACTCTGATATCGCTCTGAACACGACCACAAACAGTCAAATCACTTCCGCGTAAAATTCCGGAGTCTAATGCTCGAATCAAAATATCAAATCCTTTCCGGAGACATATATTGCCTAAAAACACAAAATTGAGGTCTCGTTTTGCAGAGACCGAGCACGATGTCTCTACGCCAAATAAAACTGGCTCCAGGACTTTAGCTTGAATAGACGCAAGATCACGTAGTTGTAAAAAAATAAACTCTGAAGGGGGAATGACGGAAATGTTGGGATTCCTCAATAAAACTTCAAATTCAAGCTCATGCCGTAACTCCTGAGCACTGATACCTGACCACTTATCACGAACGAGGCTCCATGGGATCGTTGGCAAATCGATATACGTTTGGAACAGATCTTTATCTAACCAATTTATCAGCAAGTGTTCTGAGGCGGTGATACAAATTCTAGTGTCAGATGGATCGTAGCGTTTAACAATTAAACGATATGCAAAAACAGCAAATGCCCACGATGAAAATTTGCGTAAATCAACTCCGATCCGCGTGCGAGCAAAGTTGAGAATTCTAAAAATGACACCGCCTAACGGAAAACAAAATACATTGGTATCCAGGTTATTCAAACGATTCGCATGACAGATAACTGCAGAATCGCGGTCTAAAATACGAGCTATATGACCAAAACGATAGCCAACAGCATTTCTTTGCCCGAGTACACTCCCAAGAACAAAAATTATCTTCATCGAGATAAAAGCCCAAAGTTATGAATTTCGCACCATCGCTCAAATACATACAACTTAATCTTAAGCGATGCGGAGAGATCACTTGGACGCACCCCTGAATTCAAGCTAATCAGGCCCTCCTGCACCTTTTCAGTAAAGGTGACGGGAATCCGTGAACTGAGAGACTGGATAAGCTGATGGGACGGATCAAATCCTTTCTTTTCTCGCGAGACCTCTTGCTCGGCTACTTTGTTGATTTGACTGAGCACCCCCCTCAAATGAATTTTATCTAGACCCTGGCCCTTTCCGCCAGCTCTGGGTGAGAACGAACATAAACTTGAGCGAAGCAATGGCATCCGAACTTCCAAACCATTTCTCATCGCTATACGCTCTGATTTTATGAAGCCGTTATATGGCAGAAAGTTTTCAAAATCCCAGCGGCTGATATCCAAAGTCTCGCCTGAGTTAGAAATTACTTTCGGCATACCGACAAACGACTTGGAACACACCGGAGGCCAAGCACGCTTTTCAGCGGAAATAGCTTCAAACAAAGCTCTGTAGAAGAAATTCAAATCTTGACCAAACTTTCGCGACAACAACGATTCTATAATGGAGTCTGGAATCAATCTGAGAAAACGCTGATACTTTTGCAACCGGTGACGCTTATATCCATTAAAAAGTTCGTCCCCACCATCCCCGGTAAAGATATAACGGCAACCTTGCTCTGCTGCCGCCTTACAAATTTCTGAAAAATATAGCGCGCTAGGATCAAATATAGGTAAGCAGGTATCCCCCAGTTGACAGAAAAAATCGTCGATCATGGACTCAGAGTAGCTGATCGTAACGAAATCGAGATTGCACGCCTTGGCAATCTGGCTCGCAGCACGAGACTCCTCTCCTACAACCGTGTCAAAATGAAACGCCATTAAGTTTTTGCCGAGACTGCCTAAAGCGGCAGCAATTAGAGAAGAATCAATTCCCGAAGAGAGTGAAATTGCTCCTCTTACAGGGCAGTCAGTCATCTCATCCACAGCAGAAATTAAATCCTCTAAAAACTTACCATCTGAATCTTGAATATTCCCTTCAGAACCTCGAATCTTTTTGCAGCAGATCTCTTTTTGTTGTACATCTTCCCGGTAAAACCAAAAACGGACGATGGAACCTGGTTTTATTTCACAGACATCTAACGTTTCGAATGCATTTTTTGAAGTGAACCCAAGAGCAAGAAAAGAGCGAAAAAATTCTAAGTTTATGGAAAGGCGCGGGTAAGAGTCATTTGCGACACCAATCAACTCTGAGCTATACCAAAATATTCCCCTATCATTTCTGAAATAGAGTGGCTTTTCACCCAAGGGATCTCTCCCTAAAATAAGTTCTCGTTTTTCCAAATCGTACAGCGCGAACGCATAAACGCCATCGATAAGATCTATAGTTTTCTCCAAATCAAATCTTTCGAGTAGTGCGCAAAATACGTCGGTATCGTTAAAATCCAATGGAACGGGCAAACGATGCTTGTCTTTAAGTACTTTGTAGTTATAGATTTCGCCGTTGAACGAAAAGCATACTTTTCCGCTTCGCAAAAAACGCGGCTGATCTTGTAAAGGTGGAAACCGGGTGATGCTAAGAAGGCTTTGAGCCATCCAGCAGCGTTCATTTTTGATGACTCGCAATCCGTCGGGACCACGGTGACGGATCAAGGACAAACTGCTTTCAAATCTAGGACTCACCGACTCAAGCAATGAATCATAAAAAACGCCGAAAATTGCACACATTACGAAACTTTTATTTCCAAGTTTAAGAGTGAGGCAGTCAAATGCTGAGTGCAAATGTAAGGCGTTTTATTTTTGCAAGTCGGCGGGTTTAGCCCATCATAGCAAGGCCATCTGGCACATAACTGACATCCATCTAACAGATGCCGAAGCCTTTGTTCATCTGCTGCCATCTTACTTTTATATCGCCAGCTCGCGGGCACACACCCCCCCATCACAAATATAGGCAAACCTAAATGATAAGCCAGATGAGAAATTCCACAGTCTCCACCGATAAATAAATCTGAATCCCTCAATTGAAAAATCAAGCTTTTGAAAGTCGTTTTAGAGACCATGTTGTTTATGTGTATGTGGTCGAATGAAAACCAATCTAGAAACTGATTGACAGCTTCTTCATCGGACCGACCCAGCCCTAAGAGTGTTACCGTAGAGCCACTGGGCAACTGCTTAATTAGTCGTGAGAATGAATGCAGGTTTACCTGCCTCTCCTTCCAATTGTTTCCCAATGCTACAGCAATTCTCCGTATAGATTTTAGGGTAAAGCTCTCAGCCGGTGCGTGGTCCACTACGGATGAAATCTGCTTTAATCTGCGGTAACCGAAAAGAGACGAATTACCGATCGCTCGAGACAGTCTTCGATACCGATAAAGATATTCATGGGTATCAATATTTTTGACGGGGACGAAACCTTTCGACGTAGAAAAAATCAATCTCTGATTTACAAACCAAGCTATTCGGCCACCTTTAAAGAGATGTTTAAAGCACGTAAGTATTTCGTTCAATTTATACGTTAATCCCAGAACTATCAAAAGATCGCTTGGATCCAGCTTTTTCCGAATCTCCGAATATCCAGATGCCTCGAATCCCATCAAGCCAAACCCTTCGACCAGGGAATCCTCAACGAAAATTATGTGGGGACCAAGGATAGATTGGCTCAGCGATTCCACGAAACCAGACGCCATTAAGACATCTCCTATCCCTAAATTTTTTGGTACGTAGAGACAGCATCGTTTGTATTCATTGAACCTCCGACCAAACGACCGAAACACCACCCATATGAGCACCATCAGTCCTACTGAGATCAGCCGCTTCGTTAGTCTACGTAAAACATTAATTTTTTTTAGCCTTTTCAACCAATGCCGTAGTCGAGTGACCCGGTCTAAAATCAGTAAATTTCAACTCTGCTCCAACCTCATCTATGACAGGCTTTTCCAATATCGTTTTGCTCGAGTTTTTATAGTCGCTACCTTTCGTATGAACATGCGGCCTCAACAGCCTAATTAGTGACGACGGCTCGTCGTCGTCAAAAATAACGACTAGGTCAACCATCCTTAAAGATGAGAGCAAAAGGGCACGATCAAAATCAGTTTGGTAAGGCCGCCCTTCTCCCTTTAGCCTTTTTACACTTTGATCAGAATTCAATCCAACAATTAAAAAATCCCCATAATCTCTAGACTGCTGTAGAGACGAGATGTGTCCACTGTGCAATAGGTCAAAACACCCATTCGTGGTAACCAAATCTATACTTAGCGCATCCCGGAATGCACTTAACGCAGCCGCATCTGATTGATCACTTAATCGGAAGATCCTATTTCCTTTCAATACCTTATTTAAGAGCATTTCCATCTCAACTCCACGCTTCCACTCAATGATGCTTCTGTAATTTGATATAGGCTTTGCCAGGCCACCGCAGAGAAAGCCCGCCTCTCGCAAACCCGATTGTGACGCATAAATACTCGGCACCCCAACTCGGGCCGCCTCAACCAACACACGACCAAAACCCTCGGGACCCTGACTGGGTACGACAACTACATTTATACAACTGTAAAAATCGCTCATTTTTTCAGCAAATGGCTCGACGTGAACATTACCAGGATATGGCTTCACCCATGCACTCTTATCCCAAGATCGCGCACGTACCAGAAATCTAATCTCCGGCAAAAGTGAAGCGAGCGCCGTAACAACTTCCACACCTTTTGCTGCAACATCACCAACAAAACCGACCGTATATTTCCAATTCCCAGCTTCGTAACTCGAACATTTCAAAAGCGTAGACCTGGGAATACTAACTTGGGGATAAATAACAGAATCGGGAAAAAATCCAAGGTATCTACTGCAAAGTGTTCCTATGTACACGGAATTGGCCACAAAAATACAACCGCGCCTTTTAGCCCGCCCAAGCGATACTCTGATGACCGCATTAACGAGACCCCACATAAGCGACTTCAGCCGGCCTTTGACTGATTGAAAACCGTTGTCTCGACCAAAAAAACTTCTGATCCCGCAACAACTTTCAGCTCGCAACATTATAAAAATGGAGGTGTTACGACCATCCATAAATCCAGCGACTACGGACCAAAACGAAAAAAAAACAACAACGTCTGGAGAAATAACATTAATAGCTTTACGAATTGAAAATATATTAATCAAAGCTTCAAGTGGGGTGAATTTTGGAAACTGCACGTAATCGGGGACGATCCTAGAACTCTCGAAGACCGGTTGGCTTCTGTCCTCAGAACCACTCAGCCGAATAATATCAGCATCCACCCATCGACTCTTCACAAATTGCTCAACTGATAACTCAGCCCCCCCAACCAATTGTCCGGCATGCCTCGAAGCAATCAATACTCTCACTTATCGACCTCGAGCAGACAAGAGAGCGATAAATATGCGTCAGGCCTGGTGTCGATACGTCTGACCAAGAATCCATTGCGCTCACAAACGTCTCGCAATGATAAAGAATTGTATGCTCTATGGTGGAACGGCAAATTTTTCGGAGCCCACATCACACAAACCTCATGAGGAACGTAGAAATACGCCAATCCATAGGCTTTAGCACTCTCTTAACTTCTCGAAAAAGCCGATCCTCAGAATCCACATGCTCCAAGCAATGAGAACAAAACACCACATCCTGAGAATCGTCAGGTGCAGGTAAACTATAAACCGAATGACCGAAGATCATATCAACTGAATCCAGCCCCTCGATCGGAAAATGCCCCGACCCAACGTTTAAACCGCTGTCAAAACTACCTGAAGCATAAAAATCGTCAAGTACAAACCGAAATGCTTCACCAGCCCTCATAAACCCGGGGTAATTAAAAAAGCTGGCGAAGGCTTCGTAGGAACGACAACTCCTTGCGCTCCATACCAATCCTATCAATCGTCTGGGGATCCAAACAAATAAACACGCGAAATACGAAAGAGCCGCAACCACTTTATGTATCATCAGGAATTACCGATCTTGAGATCTGCAGTTTCATTTTTCAAACGCACAGAACCACCAATTTTACCGAGAAATAATACCTCGATAACTTTTAGCACTGCAGTACTACAAATAAAAACACCAACCAATTGAATATCCTCCCTGATAAGACCTAAAAAAAAGACCGTAAAACAAACCACTGCTGTCAATGCCATTCTGGTTGCCGTTAAGGTAACGTTTACCCACAGGGACGGGCGATTAGAGTGGAAAAAGAACCTCATTTGGGTATAACCCTCTAGAACGAAAGCGATAGAAAATGAGAGAATCAAAAAATGTCCCTCACCTAAAAACAACCATATAATAGGAGCGAAGATGATCACGAAAAACAATCTTAAACCCATCGCGCAGAGCGCAATCCGCAGCTCGATATAATATCTCCTAGAGTGAGACGACATGAGCCGAAATATCGGACCCTTGAAACTAACCAGCATATTAGAAACTAACGATGAATATCTTTTAAATAGCCTCTGCACCAGGTCATAAAGGCCTAGCGAGCCAAGTCCGTCTGCCGCATAAAGGAATAACCCAGGAGTATTTAAGAAAAAGAATACCAATACTTTTTGGATCAAAAGAGGAGCAAAGTATTTATCGGAAAAAAAAGGGAAATCATCACCGCTTAATTTGATAGAATCAACAAACGAGATGACCAAGAAAAATACAGCCCCAACTAAATTTGTCATAATAAAATATTTGACGAGAACGGAATCATCAATATATTTCAAGTGAAACAAAGAAATCAAAAAGTATTCTATCACAGCTTTTATAAAAATCATTTTTGCCGATAGATTATAGTATTCTAGTAAATCAAACAGCTTAAGTCCAAAAACCCAAGTATTGATCACCACCCCAAGAGCATAAAAATAAATAAAATCGTTATTTCTTGCAAAGTTATTATAAAAAAATATAGAAAAGAAGGCGGTGCCTATGGTAAAAATAAGAATGATAAACTTTAGTTTTTTCAATGAGAAAAAACTATTTTGCCTATGATACTGGTAAGTTTCAATAATACTTACTAATGGAAGGGTAAATAGACCATATCCGATCGCTCCAATAGATAATGCCCCAAGAGGTTCGGCACCTAACTCGTTATAAATCGTGATAGAAAAAAAAAGAAACGAAAAGCCAGAGAATAATTTAGATAAAAAATAACTGAGCGATATCACTTCGAGAATATTTTTGGATATATCTCGCAATCTAGTATTCATTAGTGCTGATACCCAAATACCGGAAAATTTTAGCTAGTACGTATTTAACGTCCAATTCGGCAAAACACTCCCTGTTGTTTTGGCAATGCGAGAGTGCCCAACAATTGTAGCATTTTGGCATGCTTTTTTGTTCGATAATCTCAGTAAGCGGGTATTCACATATTACATTGTTCGTAAACCCTCCCTTAATGACGATTGATCTTCTATCCAGTGCAGCTGCAACGTGATTTAGCAGCCCTTCATATGCTACTAAATAGTCGGATCCGGCGACTATACAACAGAGCTCTCTCAGAGTTGTTTGACCACAAAGGGAAGTAGCATTAGGCGCGCAAAACTCTTCAATATTTTCTTTACCTACCAGCACGACCGGTATTTTTTCGGAAACGGCCTCCATAACGCGCAACATGTTCTGACGCGACCATTCTTTATTCGGAGTAAAAGTAGTCTTAGCCTCGATATTGAATACCACGTAGGATTTAGGTAATGCATATTTGATTAAGACCTCGGACAGTTCCTGGTCATCTATGTACAACCTGGGCCTCGCAGACGCACGCGATGTTATGAAGTGACTAGAGTGCGCATGAATTAAGTTTTGATTTTCACCTGATTTCCGCATGTAGTCTAGGAAATCATACCCTTGATAAGCGAATTGGTGCGCACAGCGACCTTTAAAACACTTCAGAATAAATTTTATTATAATTTTATTGAATTTACCGAACGAGTTAAAATCGATCATTCGATCAACCGAAGGATTATTCAAAAAAAGCTCAGGATATGTGCAAATCACCCAAATTGGTCTATTCGGATACTTTTCCGCCACAGAATCGAGCACGGCAGATATAAGCAGCTGATCTCCAACTGCACCACCGATCCGGTAAATTAACACGGGCCTCTTTCGGAATAACGCCAACATTTCACTAACACCGAAAAATCTCATACTCCCCAGCGATTTATGCGCTCGAATACCTGGGGATATATCAATCTTACGTGCAATTCAGCCAATTCGCGAACCGTCCACTTAATTTCAGGCGAAGTTGAATTCGGAGGTATCTGGCTTAACTCAAACAAAGCATCCACCCAAGCATTTAAAGAATCATCAATACCGAGTGTGATTGTTTCTGAAAAATTCAGATCTCGAGCCCCAACCTGATCACTCATCAGCACTGGCAACCCACGAGCGCGCGCCTCCTGGACCACCATACCAAATGGCTCATGTTTCGCGGGATGAAGCAGCACATCAAACTGACCCCAAGGTATTTGACGAACCCAACCATGAACACGCACACACCGATCGCGTTTCATCACACCCGGTAACTCATAAGCTTTGGGACCGTATACGTCAAGCGAGCACTGAGAGTATTTTGACCTAAATTCTTGGATTACTTTATAAGCCAGAGACAGTCCTTTCCTTCTCCACTCTTTGCCTACAAAGACCACCCTGAGCCCCGGGGTCGAAATTTGTGGCCTACATTCGTCGCCGGCAGCTTCAGCCTGGCTATAGCCCGGCCAAGCTAGTTCAAAATTCCAAGAATCTAAACTTGGATATTTCTCAACCAACTGAGATTGGACCAGACTAGAGACACACAAGATTTTCTGAACAGAACAAGACATTAGTTCGTCACATTCCATCCTCGTCCACGCATTATATCGTCGATTCAAGCCCGCTTTATCGAAGAAACTTCTAGGAGCGAGGGGTGGACCGTGAAACGTAGTTATATGATGGCAAATACTTCTCTCGTGGCTATGCAAAATAATTTTTCGATCAAGCAGAATATCTCTACAAAATTCAGCAACAGCCTCACGAAAAGCCAACATCGATTGCCACCGATGCCTAAACTTAGGGATTTCGAGCTTCTTGATTGTTATTGCTGGATCGTAAACATCGGTAACTTCTTCACATATGATTGATACGTCTAAGCCGAGAAGTACGAGCGCGTGGGTTAAATCAAATACATATTTCTCCATCCCGCCCACACGACCATACCTTCTGACGACATGAACCACCTTATATGTTTCAAGCCTCAATCTAATCGCCTAAAATGCTTTTTACTGAGTTCCAGGCCAAACAAATCTTCAAACCAAAACCTCAATCTATTTCTCCGATCCCGGCGGGTTAATTTATAGCCGGCTGACTGGCGAAAAGTTCTTTCGGCTTTATTTTCAATCCAATGACTCATCAATGCAGGGTGCGTACCAATGAAGGGCCGAAGTTCGGCGAGATCTATGTCTCCATATCCAGCAAACTCGGGATGGCTCCTTCCCCAATACTGACCAACTTGTTCGTTTTTACTTCTCATTGCCTCAATCAGTCGACAATGACCGTAATGGTAAATATTGGCATTCGCAGAACACGCGCTAGGATACCTACCGCGCTTGTTACGATCCATAACTACCCAAAACAGTCCATCAGGAGCATAACTCCTAATCGAATTTTTCAAGATACGAGGGGCTTGTCGATAGCCTGCAATTCCGTATTGTTGAGGAGTTCCGTAGAAGTGAAAAAAATTAAAATAAAGGGCCTCAACATCATCGTCAGAAACATATGTTTGCATACTGTCTCGAATATTCGATATTTCGGACTCGTGAAGCACTTCGTCTCCCTCGAGGTAAAAAATCCAATCTCCTGTACACATGTATTGGCCAATCATTTTTTGCTGACCATAAACAAATCCACGATCGCGCATGTTGGGATTCCAAACTGTTTGGACAATTTTTATTTTCTGTGACCCTATACCCTCGACTAGAGTTAATGTACGGTCTGAGCTCGCCCCAATAACACAGATAAACTCATCTACTAGCGGTAATATTGACTGAATACTTTCAATAAACGGATAGCCATTGATTTCGGCATTCTTCAAAAACGTAAATCCTGATACCCTCATTTTTCCCCCAGACAGGTTTTGTGGGTATCGTTAAATCCATTGCGCATAACTCTGTTGAACAAAACGTGGTTGCTACCCAAACAGACTCTGCTCTCAGCAGCATGATAGAGATGTCTGACACAAGCAGCGTATCGAGCCAGACGAATACGACAACCGCTACCCAGCATCCTAACGACTATCTCGCTATCCTCCAGACCCCACCCTTCAAAGTCTTCGTTGAAACCACCAACTTGTCTAATATCATCAGACCAAAAAGCAACGTTACAAGTTCTCACCAGCGACCATTTTTTTGGCCAGATATCGCGAAGAAAACCAAGTTTTAAATTCCAAAATTTAATACCAGCGAATAGCCAATCGCTTTGCTGGCTGATCTTTCCGCAATCAATGAGTCGGTTAGTCTCACTATATGTAGAAAGTCGTCGGCCACCTGCAACAATTTTTTTGGGCTGGATTAGCTGTCTGTGAGACTCGATAAAACCTGGAGGAAGCAAACAGTCCCCATCTATGAAAACCACATGCGGGCTCAACAGCCGCAGAATTCCTAGATTTCGTGAACGCGCTGCCCGAAATCCCTTATCTCTCTGCCAAACATAAACAATATTAAGCCTTGTCGACCATTTCTTTATCGTAGCTCTTGTTATTGCTCGTGAGCCATCATCAACCACAATAACTTGGCCGGGTTGTATTGTTTGGTGCTCCACGGATTGCAGCACCAAATCAAGTGCCTCTGGCCAATTGTAAGTAGTGATAATGAGGTCTGTTTTCAAAACTCCATTGCCGACTTGAAATAATTGACTGTCTTAACCAAGCCTTGTTCTAAATCCACAACTGGTTCCCACCCAAGGGCTTCTGATGCAAGTGAGATATCAGGCTTTCTTTGCCTCGGGTCATCGGCCGGCAGTTCTTTAAAAACAATCTGCGCTCCGTTATCGGCTACCGATAACACTTTATGCGCCAATTCAAGCATGGTGTATTCACATGGATTACCCAAATTAACGGGAGTGTCAGAAACATCACTATTCATCAGAGCCAATATGCCCACAATCAAGTCATCAACATAACAAAATGAGCGAGACTGCGATCCGTCACCGTAAATGGTCAAATCATCCCCACTCAGAGCTTGAACTATAAAATTGCTCACGACGCGACCATCATTAGCCGTCATTCTAGGTCCATAAGTATTGAAAATCCGAGCCACTCGTATATCTACCTGGTGCTGGCGCCTGTAATCGAAAAACAATGTCTCTGCACACCGCTTGCCTTCGTCATAACAAGAGCGGACTCCATTAGGATTCACCTTTCCCCAATATGTTTCCGGCTGAGGGTGGACCTCAGGGTCTCCATATACTTCCGACGTTGAGGCCTGAAAAATACGAGCACCAACGCGCTTGGCCAAACCCAACATATTTATAGCTCCATGCACGCTAGTTTTAGTGGTTTGAACAGGGTCTCGTTGATAATGAACTGGACTTGCAGGACAAGCAAGATTGAAAATCCAATCCACTTCTAAGTAAAGCGGAAAAGTAATATCGTGTCTGATAAATTCAAAATTTGGATTTTGCTGTAAGTGCCGAATGTTCCTCTTAGAGCCGGTGTAGAGATTATCAACGCAAATCACTTCATCCCCGCGCCTAAGAAGCTCATCGCAGAGATGCGACCCCAAAAATCCAGCCCCACCTGTGACTAGCACTCTCCGACTCATGTAAATACCTTCATTAATTTTAGCACTGCACGTGGCAGCAATTGATTTCTTATTCGATTATACGCGAATCTAGCTTTCAGATACCAAGCAGGCTTTCGGCCACGACTTTCATCGAGCGAAGTTTTGAACATTCCAAAAATCGATCCTTGAGATGCAATTGGATCGACTAGGCAGAATTGTTTATTACCGACTTCCCCATCAATCAGTTTTAGCTGATGATCAGCCTGTCGATCTAATACGTTATTCGAGACCCACTTCAAACGCGCTTCGCAGCCAGCTCTATCCAATAGATACGCTTCAGCAGTTGTTATAGGGCTCTCGATCATCAAACTATCCACATGTGACCGCAAATCAAAATGGATTTTGTTATCCGCGCCACCCAAAAAAACCAACCAGCCTTTGGGCAACTTCGAGCACTCTTCAATTACTTTCACGATCTCAGTAAAGAAGTTGTTGGAAAAGACAACGTCGTCTTCAAGTACTAAACAATAATCTAGATCTGTCGCCAAAAACCGCTCCTGTGCTTTTATGTGTTTCGCCACGTTCGAGGCACTAGCGGGTCTGAGCAAATCTGATATTTGATAGTTACACTTCTCTAAATCGTCCGCATCATATTCGAATATATACTCGTAATCGAATTCATGCTTTTGAGACTGAAGCTCAATATGGCGATGCCTGTCCTCGAAAGATTTAACAGAAATCACATAGATCGGCAGGTTCACAACTGGCATAATTTCACGATGTTCTATATTAATCATATAATTGTATGCTACGGCGGTCGGTTAGACTACTACCATGGCGCCAAGTATCAGATACTTAGGCTCGTCTCAAAGTTCTTTGATCCCTCGAGGAACACGATCACAGTCCTCACAGACCGACCCGACCTGTTTGAGCACTATCCCGTTAACATCTTAGAACTAACGAACTCGCAGAAGCTCCAGTGGAGCTTGAATGGACTTCAGCATTTTGGAATCAAGCTTAAAGGGTTTGAATACGCGATGATGAATGTAGATAGCGAAATCTCAATCATCTCAGATACCGATATGTATTGGATCAAAAACCCAATCCTTGCCGCGAACAAAGTAAAAGAGAGCGGTGCAATAATGATGTATCAAAATGAGGGGACGATATACGGTACGCGGAATAGGAGCATACAAAGATTTGAAGAAGGGCTGAAAGGAAAAGTATTCCACGTCAATGAAGAATCGTACCGTTTATCGCGAACATCTGAAATGTGGGCTTCCAACATCATCGCTCTTCCAACTCAAAAATCATATTTAATCAACGATGCATACCACCTTTTTTCTCAACTTGAGCCGTTTGTCGATGCGCACACAGTTGAACAATTTGCCGTGTCTGAAACCCTCAGATTGCGAGGAATACCAAAAATATCTGGCAAACGCCTCCTAGGCAGTTGGTCGTCAACAGGACGAAAACTTCACGTAGCGGCGCAGCTCAAGGAATTTTTCACGGAACATGGAGAAAATGAATTCGACGACCACTTCAGTAACTGGAAATCAATCAAGATAAAGCGCCCTTTTGCAACTTTAATAGATCAAAAATTCAAAAAGACCTGTGATCGACTTGCTAAAAAGCTTTTTTAAACATCTATTAATTTCTGATTTTTCCTCTATTTTTCAGTATGCGCGAGAATTCATGTCATGCTATGTGGTGTCTCGAGAGATGTAGGGGCAAGTTTGCCAGGAAAACAATGAGTACTTTGCAAACATCAAAATTCGATCCCTTCGAAATAGCGCTAATCACACGTCCCAAAATTGGCGAGGAAGAAGTATGAGCAATCAAGCTCGAGAAAGATTCGTAGAGGCTGTGCGAAACCATGCCCAAGGCGATCTTCGTCAAGCCGCGGCAAAATACCAATCGCTGCTGGATGAGTACCCCAGGCGCGAATCCATCCTCATTAATCTAAGTGCTGTTTATTTAGAGTTACGGGAATTTTCCCCCCGGTTGTCGCAACTCATAAATCAACTACGATCTATTGATAATCCGATGGCAGATCTCAACGTAGGGACATACCTTTTTGAAACTGGGAGAAAAGAAGAAGCATTACAATGTTTTGAGGCTGCATTTAAGAAAAATCCGGAAAACGAGGCCGTTTTGAAATCGATGGCATATTGCCTATTCACTACCGGAAAAACTCAGGATGCGGGACACTTTGCGGAAACCTTGGCCGCAAAGACTAACAGTGAAATAGACTGGGGTAGGGCTAAATATTATTATGCCGCGTCATGTAACTGGCAGAAGTACCGTGAACTTGAACTTAAGCAATCCACCTATCCATTTTTTGATATCTCAAGGAATACAGAAGAGCACAAAAATCTAGAGAGTGCCAGAGGATACACAGCCCAAATCCCTCAGCAAAACAATCCGAAGCATCAAGGGTTCACGTATTTAGACGAAAATCGCAAAATACGAATAGGATACCTATGTGGCGAATTTAAGGAACACGCTACGCTTAAGCTCCTAATAAGTGTTTTGGAATATCATGATGCAGCGGGCTTTGAAGTTTTCTATTACGATAACGGATCAAGTGATACTTCAAACTTACGGAAGAGGTTTGAGGCAACCAGTGGAAAACTCGTGGATATTAGATTTCTTTCCGATGAAGAAGTTGTAGCCCGTGCGTGTTCAGATAAAGTCGACATTCTAATTAATCTCAACGGTTTTTTTGGTAATGCCCGAAACCAGGTTTTTTTCACTCGCGCCGCACCCATACAAGTATCTTTTTTAGGTTATCCAGGGACATTGGCCCACAATAATATTGACTACATTATCGCCGATAGAGAGACTATTCCAAGAGATAACCAAGAATTCTATGCCGAAAAAGTGGTGTACCTACCAAGCTGTTATCAACCTAATGATGATAAACGCCAGGTTCCCCATAAAGTCTCACGGAGCAAATTTTCCATTCCTACTGAGAAATTCGTGTTCTGTTGTTTAAATAACAACTATAAGATAACTAAGGAAATATTTGACGCATGGATCTCCATCCTAGATGCCACCGAGGAAAGCATTTTACTTCTGCTGGGAGATAACCCCGACGCAGTAGCCAATATCAAAAGATATGTGACCCCAACAGGCCAACTGGGAAAAATTTTTTTCACGCCACGATTGGCCACAAACGATTACTTGGAGCTCTTGGGAGCTTGCGATCTTTTTCTAGATACTTATCCTTACAACGCCCATACAACCGGAACAGACAGCCTATGGGCGTCAACTCCAATACTCACGATCCAGGGGCGCACCTTTCCTAGCAGGGTTGGGTCCTCGTTAATCAAACGGGCCGGGCTTGACGCACATGAATTTATAACGCCTTCAGTCAACACCTACATAGCCAAGGCAATTGCACTTCGAGATTCGCCTTGGGTGATTGCAAAGGCTCGACGGGAGTTGAGAGCAAAGGTATTGACGGGCGGGTTTGTCGATATGCAACAATACACGAGAGAGTACGAACAACTACTCCGCAAACTGCATGATGAATATATTGAGGACCAACAAGAAAAATGAAAATCTACCATACCTTTCGTGACGTTGGACTTTTTGCATTGCTCCTCGCATCGGGTAGCATTGTTTTCGGAGATAAGATAGATGAAGAGGTATCTGCAGAAGAAAAGTCCTTCGAGAGGAACTGCCTTGATCGTGGAATAATAGGCTCGCTTACGAATACGACATTGGGACAGCCAAAAAAATCCACAGGGAACAATTGCAACATTGGAGAACGCTACAGCGAATTATTTATTCGTCTTGCAGATACCCCGCATCATAACTTTGGACTCACTGATCAAGATTTCAGATTACGCGTTAATGAAATCGACCGCAGCGCATTAAACCCATCGTTAAAAAAAATAACGACCATTAGAAACAGTAGTGCTATTTCGAACTATAGAAATCTAGAACAATCACGCGACCACATCACTATACCGACTTTGCAAGATCATATTTCTATTTCAGGCAAACCGGGAGACTAAACACACCGAATTAGCCCAGCCACATGCAAGCTCATCAGCTCTTTAACAAAAAAAAGGGGGACATACGTCCCCCTTCTTTTAATCGTCGCCAGTTTCTAACTTAGAAAGCGACAACTACACCAACACCCGTAGAGTCAAGTGCTGCATTCTTGTCATCTGATGAAGTTTCAAAAAACGCCGTAACACCACCACCTAAATCGTAGTGTAGACCAACTGCCGTTACGTCAGCTGTCTTCACGCCAGACGTATTTTCTTCGCTTTGGTTCTGACCGTAGATTGTTACGTCACCCATTGTGTATTTTGCGCCGAAGATAGACTTCTCAGTTGTCGCACCAGATGTACCGTCTTCTGACTGCTCTGCGTTGACGGTAATACCAGCCATTGTCAAAGAAGCAGCAACTACAGTGATTGTCGTGTCATCTTCGTTGTCGTTTTTAGCATATGCCACTGATACTGGACCAGTAGCGTATTTGACGCCCACACCAGTGTGATTTTCACCAGATGAAGCGTTGTTGTTGTCTGCTCCGTTAGTTACCAAAACAGTCAAACCCTCAACCGTTGCTGGAAGAGTCCAGCTGATAGCAGCGTCAGGAGCGGCCAGTGAAGCAATACCAACAAGCTTCGAATATTCAGCAACGTCGAAAGCGTCAGCGGCAGAAGGAGCATCGCCCAACGCCAAAGTACCAAATGGTCCAGCCATCGTAATTCCTGAACCACCGTCATTAGCACCTTCGCCAGACAAGTTAATCTTCGCAGTAACCGCAATTCCGTTAGCTGTTTCAGTTGAAGCTGACACAACAACTGTGCCATCCATGTCAGATGTAGTAACGCCGTTCACATCTTTATATCCAAATTCTTGCGAACCAGACAATGTAACTTCAGCTGCGAAAGCTGGTGCTACGAATGCAGATGCAACTGCAAGAGCGATAATTTTTTTCATTTGAGATTCCCTCATTCAATCTTTTTAAAGGTTACTTAAGTATCCTCTTTTATCCGAGTTACCCCGGAGATAGGTAAGCTAGCCCTACCGAGGCGTGTCATCCAAATGGATTTCCACGGCACATACGTTAACCAAACCGTCACGATT
>ENA-OUOG01000634-OUOG01000634.1-marine-metagenome-genome-assembly--contig:-NODE-634-length-45246-cov-6.126104_pt1 | contig 45246 bp, 36 predicted proteins | sample MGYA00248635_ERZ508505 | MGnify/ENA primary metagenome ERZ508505 (study PRJEB26176, sample SAMN06267871) | marine metagenome | isolation source: Saanich Inlet, British Columbia, Canada | place: Pacific...
GTCGCATCGAGGCCGATCGTTCCGCTCCAAATCGCCGAATCGCCCCATGCCGCAGCCGCTCCGAAATGCGTGCCCTCGGCCTTGAGGCTCAATGGGCCCCATCCCGCGCTGACGGCGCCGCCCACCGCGTAGGTGTCCTCGATGTAGGCGGACAGGATTTGGCCATCGACCCCGCGCACATTCCAGCGGAACAACCCCGCCACCAACGGCGCCCGCTCCGGCGTGCCCGGGCGAGCGGCCACATCCACTTCGTTCATTCCGTTTTCTCCCACGCTCCACCGCACCCGAAGCGCATCCGTACCCGGCCGCTCCGCGTAATCAAAATCAAAAAAGTTGTACGCATTGAAGACGTCATTCGGATTCCAAACCGCATGCCGTCCCCAGTTGATGCGCTGCCTTCCGAGGTCCACGCGAAGGCGTTTCAACCGATACGACACCAACGCCCGGTCGATGAGCGTGTTCCCCACCCCCTTTTCGTCGGCCGACTCCCACCAGTTCCAACTCCCGTCCCACAGGCCCGCATCGGCGGAAAGGCCTTCAAAAAACCCCGCGGTTTGTTCCACTTGGCTCCCGAAAAACACCCGCGTGCGCGCCTCCAGCCGCACGGTCCACGCCCGGTCCGCACTCCGCCACTTCAAGTTCGTGCGCTGGTGCAAATACGCCTGCGACATCGGCTCGTCCAACAGGAACGGAATGGTGGTCTGCGACGGCATGGCCTTCCAATAGCCGCTCAACTCCAATTGCTGGGCCTGCGTGAACGCTGCAAAACCCAGAAGTACGATCAGGAGCCCCGTGCGCATCACGCCTCGTCCGAATCGACGCGGCCATCCACCAAGGTGACGACCCGCCGCGCGCGCGCGATAACCCGCGGATCGTGCGTCGAAAACACGAAGGTCATGCCCTCGTCCCGGTTCAACTGCTCCATCACATCCAACAAGCTCTCCGCCGTGTGGCTGTCCAAGTTCGCCGTCGGCTCGTCGGCCAACACGAACGCCGGCTTGCTCGCCAACGCCCGCGCCACGGCTACCCGCTGTTGCTGTCCCCCCGAAAGCTGCGTGGGACGCGCATGACCGAGTTTCTCCAGGCCCACATCCTTCAGCAATTGTTGGGTCCGGGTTCGGCGCTCCTTCGCGGAAGCCTTTTGGAGCAACATGATGAACTCGATGTTTTCCGCCGCCGACAGCACCGGGATCAGGTTGTACGCTTGAAAGACAAACCCGATGTGGTGCAAGCGGAATTGGATCAAAGCGTTCTCATCGAGGTCGTTCAATCGCGTCCCATCGATCACGACCTCACCTGCGGTCGGGCGATCCAGCCCCCCGATCAGGTTCAGCAAGGTCGTCTTCCCACTCCCCGAAGGCCCCACAAGCGCCGTGAACTCCCCTGGAAGGATGGACAAATCCACGCCGTCCACCGCCCGCACGTCCACCGGGCCTTGCTGGTAAGTGCGGGAAATCCCGCGGGTCGTGATGACCGGTTGTTGATTCGAATTCATGTCCAGGAAATCATTGAGAACGGATCGCGTCCATGGGTTTCAAGCGAATGGCGTGCAAGGCCGGGAACAAGGCAGCGATGAGCGAAGCCGCCACCACCATGATGAGGATTTCCACGTAGCCTCCGGTGTCCAAGGTCGGATACACGTGGGCGGACAAACCGTAGGCCTCCAAGCTCTCCGCATACCGCGACAAGTCGATGCCGTTAACCCCTGTCCACTCGATGGTCCCCCACGCCACCAGCAGCCCCAGCGGCCCGCCGATGGAACCGATCATCACCGTCTCAAGCAGGATCATCCAGAACACCTTCACCCGCGTCAGCCCCACCGCCATGAGCACGCCCAGTTCCCGCGTCCGCTCCAGCACCGCCATGAGCATGGTGTTCACGATGCCGAACAACAAGGCGAGCAGGATGATCGCGATGATGATGAGCACGTATTGGTCGTACGATTCGGAGATGAGCCGCAGTTCCGGGGAAATCGCGTTCCATGGGCGGACCAAATCCCCCCCGAACTGCCCCGCGTAATCCGCCGCCAACCCCTGCACCACCGAGAGATCCCGAGCGAACACCGCCACCTCGTGGCGCGCCGCCCCCACCCCCATCAACCCCGCCAAATCCCGCGCCGGCATGTAAATCCGCGCCCCCGCCTTCGCGGCCGCCCGCTCCCGGTAAATCCCGGCCACGCGCAACGCCGTCGACACCATCTCCCCTTCGCGATTGGGCAACGTCACCACGATTTTATTCTTCACCCCCACGTGCAACCGCTCCGCGAGCCGCGTCCCGATGACGACCTGGTTCGGCCGGTCCGTCGCGAACAAAGCGCCCTCGACCACCCGATCGCCCAGCTGCGTCACCGCCGACTCCGCGTCCGCGTCGATGCCGACGACCATCCCGCCTGTGGTCAGGCGCGCGCTCGCAATCAGGCCCACCCCCACGAGCCGGGCACTGAACGACTCCACCCGCTCGTCCAGAGCAAGAGCCGCCGTGAGCGCCCCCGTGGCTTGCAACGTGTCCGTGGGGTCGAACTGATCGAGGAAGCCTTGCCCGTGGATTTGGACATGGGAAACCTCCTGGCGCAGCATGTCCTCCAGCTGCTGCTGGGTCATGCCCGAAAAGAAGCCCACGATGAACGTGCCGCCCCAAATCCCCAGCACCATCGAACCGATGACCACCAAACTCCGCACGGGATTCCGCCAAATGTTCCGATAAGCAATCGAGAGCAACATCATGACCGCGAAGCTTTGAGGATGTCCAACCGCTTCAGCACGCGCAACGGGTACAACCCCACAGTCAACGCCATGCCCAGCACCACGGCGGCCTGGTTGAAGAAAATGAACGGCTCGATCATCACCGGCAGGATGGGCTCCAATCCATATTGCTCATGGAGCTCGCGCAAGTCGCCGCGCAACTGAACCGGATTCGCATCGAAGTACTCGAGGAACGGCCAAACCGCGAGGCTGCCCAGCCCCACGCCGAGCAGCCCGAGCAATGCCACCTCGAGGTACACCATCGCAGCGAGGGTGCGGCGCCCGGTTCCGACCGAAATGAGGATGCCGAATTCCTTTTGGCGTTCACTCATCATCATGAGCACCGTAGAGAACAGACCAAACCCGATGATCAGGTATAAAATGAACAGGATGATGTAGTTGCCCGCCAGCTTGCCTTCGAGGGTTTGTTCCAAATCCGGCATCAAATCGCTCCACAGGCGCGCCGCTTGGTTCGGAAACAGGGCGGCGAGTTCCGCTTGAACGTCCTCGAGGTCGGCTGCGGGATCGGCCATGCACACGACGCCCGTTACCCGTCCCTCCATGCGAAAGGCGTGCTGGGCATCGGCGAGCTGAACGTAGACGAGGCGCTTGCTCAGTTCGGGGTTGCCGAGTTCGAGGAGGCCCGCTACCCGGAACCGGCCGTACGCGGGCACCCCGTGGTAGCCCTGGCCGATGGTGAACAGCGTGTCTCCTGGGCTCAGTCCCAACTGGTCGCCGAGCGCCGCACCGACCACCGCTTCCGGGAGGTCCGCACGGGGTTCACCGAAGTACTGGCCACCGGTTCGGATGCGTTCGGTGAACCGGTTCACGGAATCTTCTGCGGCCGGTTCGATGCCGATGACCTGCACCGGCGTGCTGCGGTCGCCCGATGAGGCCAACACGATGGCTTCAAGGCGCGGCATCACGGCCATGGCCCCGTCGATTTTTTGGGCCTCCAAGAGGCGGGCTGCATCCAGTTCCAAGCTGTGGTCAGGCGTCGGCTCTGCCAAATACAAGGAATCCTGCACCTGAACGTGGCCGGTGGAAAGCCGAGCCATGTCCTCGATCATCTTGCCGAAGACCCCGTACGTTACGGACTGCATGACCACGGCGAAGAAGACCGCGAAGAAGGCCGAGCCCGCGGTGATGACGGTGCGTCGTTTGTTCCGCCACAGGTTCCGCCACGCGAGCGTCCACCAGAGTGCGTTCATCAGAGGTCCTGCATTTGCGAGACGGTGAAGAAGCCTTCGTCGAGGTTGGGGCTGAAATCGAGGGCGTCGTAGCGCATTTCCGTGCGGTGGCCGGGTTCATCGGCTGGAACGACCTGCACCGCGACGGGCAGCGTTCGGCCACCCAGTTCGCCGATTTCGAGCGTCTCGAGGGTTTGGACCAAATCCCCGAACTCGTCGTAACTCTCGACCTTCAGTTGCAGGAAATCCGTGCGGTCCACCCACATCCGGACCTTGCCCCAAACCACCGGAGCATCCGGAAGCGGCGTCAATTCAATGACGGCGCACGGGCGGCCCATGACGTCCTCCTCCCCGACGATGGCGTGGATGTAATCGCGGAGCACGCTGGACTCGCGCACGAGGTCGTCGTTGGAAAAGTCGGTGCCCATCCAGGACTGGGCCATCATGCTCGGGGGCATCTTGATGACGCGCTCCAGCTGCGGTACCCAGTTCCACACCTCGCGGTCGCGCTTCAAGAAGACCGTGCCCGCGTCCCGGGCTGGGGCGGTGATGACCATCATGGCCCGATCGGCACCAAGCGCCCACGATGTGAGGGACATTTCACGCTCCCAAGTGGGGCGGACGATTGTCATGGTCATCTCCGCGCGAAGCTCCGAACCGCGCATGGCCTCTTCGGCGCGTTCGAGGTACTCGCGTGCGGTTTGGGCAGACAACGTCAGCACCTGCGCAAGCAGCAGCAGCAAAAGGACCAAACGAGAGGCAGGATTCACATTCATGGCGTTTTCTCAAGCGAAATTACAACAGGCCACCCCCCTCAAAGGTTCCTGCCATCAGGTGGAAGGGCGCGTGTAACCGGTGTCACATTTGGGACTGACATGCAACGCGTAACTTGCGCTGTACTTCAGCATTGAAAAGACCCCATCATGAAACCTTCATCCACCTTGAAATCGAGCCTTTGGATTGCGCTCGTACTCACCGCCGCTACTGGATTGGCGGCGTGCGGAACCGCTCCCACTGAACCCACGGCCCAGTCTGCCGCCGCTCAGGGGGCCGTGGCGAAGGATGTGAAGGTGGCGGAGTTCCAAACCTTGATGGCCCGCGAAGGCGCGTTATTGCTCGATGTTCGGTCCGACGGAGAATGGGCCGAGGGTCACCTTGAAGGCGCGGCCTACATTCCGTTCGCCTCCGCCGACTTCAACCAGCAGCTCGCCGCCCTGCCCAAGAATCGGCCGGTGTTGGTCTACTGCGCGTCCGGCGGTCGGAGCGCGAAGGCGATGCAAGCACTGAACGCCGCGGGCCACCCCGAAGTGTACAACCTGCTCGGTGGCATCCGCGCTTGGCAAGGCGCTGGAAACGCGGTCGTTCACACAGAACCCGTTGAAATTCAATAACCTCCTGCCATGAACCAGTACTTGGACACTTTCCTTCGCGGATTCAGCGAGTATGGCAACTACCTGTGGAGCGAGTTGCTTTGGTCGTATGACTACAAGCCGTGGTACGAAAATTACCTCTACGCGCTCATCCTGTTGTCCCTCGTGGTTTGGGGCATCGAGTTGGCGCTTCCGTGGCGCAAGGGCCAAGCCCCGCTGCGAAAGGATTTTTGGCTCGACGTGTTTTACATGTTCTTCAACTTCTTCCTCTTTTCGCTCGTGGGTTACAATGGCCTGAGCAACATGGGGGTGAACCTGTTCAACGATTTCCTGGCCAACACCTTTGGCATCACCAACCTCGTAGCCCTCGAAATCAGTTCGTGGTCGCACATCACCCAGCTGTTCGTCATGTTCATCCTGGTGGACTTTCTGTCGTGGTGGACGCACCGGCTGTTGCACCGCGTGCCCTTCCTTTGGAACTTCCACAAGGTGCACCACAGCGTGAAGGAGATGGGCTTTGCAGCACATTTGCGCTACCACTGGATGGAGACCATTGTCTACAAGAGCATCCAATACGTGCCGATGGCGATGATCGGATTTGGCATCGAGGACTTCTTCATTGTGCACATGTTCGCCTTGGCCATCGGGCACCTGAACCACGCGAACCTCGGCTGGGATTACGGTCCGCTGAAGTACGTGTTCAACAACCCGAAGATGCACATTTGGCACCACGCAAAGGACTTGGGCAAGAACAAGTACGGAGTCAACTTCGGCATCAGCTTGAGCCTGTGGGACTACGTCTTCGACACGGATTACATCCCGCACGACGGGCGTGACATCGTGCTTGGATACGACGGGGAGGAGCAGATGCCGGAAGGCTTCGTAGGCCAAAGCGTTGCGCCCTTCATCCCGAACCGCAACTGATGGCCGCCGAGCACCAGCCGACTCCGCGTCCCCTTGGACGCTCCATCGTAACGTGGGTGTTTGCGAGCTTGACGTTGGGCCTGGCGCCCTTCGTTCCGGAGCCGCACCTCTTCGGTAAAATCCGCTGGATTGCCGGCGGAGCTGTGGGCATGGGTCCGATGGATTGGTTCGACACGGCCCTTCACGGCACCCCTTGGCTCATGCTCATCCGGGCGCTCGCGCTTGAAGCGCGGGACCGGATGCGCGTTCAGGGCTGAGCGGCCTCGAGTCGGAATCCCACATCGGTGATGCCGGGCAGCGGGTCCAAGCGCATCGCGTGTTGGATGGTGACCGAATAATGTCCCGTCAAAGGAAAACTCGTTGCTTCGCGAAACCCGATGCGGTGATCCACGAGGTTGCCAAATCCGCTGCCGTACCACTGACCGCGCTCATCGGCCAAATCGCACCCGAGGGTATCGCGTCCAATCTTGCCGTTGGGAAACGTGAACTCCAGGAACAAATACACGTTGCTGAACGGGTACTCCTGGTTGTGCCTCAGGTCGACGAAGAAATCGCAGGCCTGCACGGTGTCGTTCACGTCCCATTCAAACGTCACCGCGTCTTCGGCCAGCCAGCCTTCGGAGTCGATGGCTTGTGAATCCGAATGCAGTGCGTCCGTTCCGCATCCAGCCAGCGCCAAGACCCCGAACACCGTCCACGCAATCGACCTCATTCGCTCTTTGCTTGGGCGGGCTTGTTGCCGCCGCGGTTGCGGCCTGAGCGGTTGCGACCCGAGCGGTTGCGGTTGCGGTTCCCCGAGCTTCCACCTTTCTTTTCGGCCGCAGCTTCCGGGGCCGGGGAGGATGCCTCGGTTTTCGGACCTCTTGGAGCGGCCGCGCGTTCGCCGGTGGGAGCAGCTCCTCCCCCGCCGGAACGGTTGCTGCCACTGGGCTTGCCCTTGGGATTGCGGCGCTTCTTCGAACGGCGGCGCTTTTCGTCAAAGCGATTGAGGCTGTCCTGCCCCACCACGTTGGAGTACACGTCGTCGATTTCGTTGTGCTCCTCTTCGATGGCGAAGTCACTGAGGGAAGCGGGAACCTCCCCACGCGCGTTCATTGCCATGAGTTCTTTCATGTCCTCCACCGTAACGGCCACGGGACCCGAGCCCTGCTCATCGAGCGGCAAGAGGTACACGAGGCGCTTGAAGATGTCCATTTTGAACACCACAACGCGACCGCTGGCGACTTTCAGTTTCGTGTTGGGGCTGGGGAAATCCTTCACTCCCTCCACGTACTGATCCAACTCGAAATTCAGGCAGCATTTGAGCTTACCGCATTGGCCCGCGAGTTTCTGCGGATTGAGGGAAAGCTGCTGGTAGCGGGCGGCTTGCGTGGAAACGCTGCGGAAGTCGGTGAGCCAACTGGAGCAGCAGAGTTCCCGGCCGCAGACGCCGATGCCGCCAACGCGGGCGGCTTCTTGGCGGGCTCCGATTTGGCGCATCTCCACGCGGATGCCGAAGGCACCGGCCAGTTCGCGCACCAAAATCCGGAAATCCACGCGGTCCTCGGCGGTGTAGTAGAACGTCGCCTTGCGGCCATCGCCCTGGAACTCCACGTCCGAGAGCTTCATGTTCAGGTTGAGGTTCCGGATGATGGCGCGGGCGTCCGTGACGGTGGCGTCTTCGCGCTTGCGCGCCTGTTGCCAACGATCGATGTCTTCCTGGTTGGCTTTGCGCAGGACCTTCTTGATTTCGTGGTCGTCGCGGACCTTCTTTGCGCGCATTTGGGCGCGAACGAGTTCGCCTCGCAGGCTGACCACGCCCACGTCTTCGCCTGGATCGGCGCTGACGACCACGACGTCCCCGACCTGAAGCGCGAGGCCGTCGCTGACGCGGTAGAATCCCTTTCGGTTCGCCTTGAAGCGCAGTTCGACTACGTCAAATGGCTTTTGGCCCGTAGGCAAGGCCACGCCCTCGAGCCAATCAAACACGGTCATCGGACCGCATCCGCCGACCCCACAATTTCCATTGCTCTGGCATCCCCTCGGGGTGCCCCCTCCTTTGCTGCAGTTCGTACACGCCATGTGCACGAAGATACGGCATCTGATGAGCGGATGACGCCGCCCACCTGCACGTTGTGCATCTGGCGCCGACGGGTTACGCCGCAGGGCGCTTGAGCAAGCCGTGCAGCTTGACGCTCAAGTCCATGAACACGAGCTTGCCGTTCACGTTGCCCGCAATGTCGCGGTAAGCCGTTTCGATGAGTTGCTGCATTTCAAGCACGTTGCCGTGGTGAATGAACGGCGCGAACTTCTCGGCGAAGGCGCGCTCCCGGGCGGTCAGGCGCACCGCATCGAACGCGCCGTAATTGCCCACGATGCATTGACGGACCATGTGCAAGGCGTATTGGAGGAAGCGCTTCATGGCCTCGCGACCGGGTTTCGCAAAGCGGTCGGATTGGTCGACCAAATCGGCGCCCTTCAATCCCCAACAAGCCCGCATCCACTCCACGAACAACTCGTGGTCCGGTGCCGCTCCCCCCGCTCCAGCAAGCCGCAACGCCAAGGCCAAATTCCCCTCCACCACGCCCGCCAACTCCTGCGCATCCGCCTCCGCCAAGCCCGTCAACCGCTCAATGGCAACCGCCGCAGTCGGATCGTCCAATCGCGGAACGCGAACGGCCTGAACCCGCGAACGGATGGTGGCCAACAACTGGTCGTAGTGCTCGGAAACGAAGAGCATGACGGTGCCATCGGTCGGTTCCTCGATCAACTTCAGCATCTTGTTCGCCGTATCCACCCGCATCGTTTCAGGCAACCAACAAATCAGGACCTTTCGGCCCCCTTTGAAGGCTTTCAAACCCAACTTCCGGTTGATTTCCAGCGCTTCATGAACTGAAATGAACAGCTGTTTGCGGTCTGCACCAGTGGCCTCAACCCACTCTTCAAGCCCGAAGTACGGGCGTTCCGCGAGCAACGTGCGCCACGCCCCTTGGAACGGCTGGGAGACGGCGGTGTCCGACTTTTCGCCTTTGAAAAAGGGAAAGCTCCAATGCAAGTCCGGATGTTGAAGCTGATCGTGCGCCCGGCAAGCGGAACACGCGCCGCAAGCGTCCTCCGGAGTGGGCGCTTCGCAATGCAAATAGCGCGCATACGCTCGGGCCAAACCCAACGCACCGCTCCCCTCCGGTCCATCGAACAAGGAAGCGTGCGCCACCCGATTCGACTGGGCCGCCGCCCGCAATTGCTCCCCCAGGGCTTCGTGCCCGATGACGTCCCGGAAATACATGCCCCGAAGTTAGGGCTTCAGAACGAAGCGTGCGCCGAAGCGTAAACCCCTCGGCCCGCTCCCGAGATGCCGGACGAAAACACCCGGTAGTTCTCGTCAAGCAGGTTGCGCACGCCCAGCCGCAGCTGGATGGACGGGTGAATTTGCATCGTCGATTCGAGGTTCAAGGTGAACCAAGCCGGCGTTCCCGTGGGCAGGGCCTCGTCCGGATTGTCCTCCCCGTCAGGACTGTAATTTGCGATGTCCTTGGCCCCATTGAAGAGGCTGTACGCTTGGATGGACAGCCACCGGTGCTGGTACACCGCCGAAACCCGGCCGAAAAAGGGCGGAATGTGGGCGAGCGGTGTGTCGGAATCGCGGTTGACGCCGACCGTCCAGTTGACCGCCGCTTCGGCCGAGACGCGCGGGAACAACTTTGCGCGCCCTTCGATTCGGAGCCCTTGGATGACCGCCCGGTCTGCGTTGATGTTCGTTTGGATCCGCGCGCTGTCGCCGTTGTACCAGAGCATCGTGTCGCCGTTGAGGGATGCGAGCGTGGGCACGATGGCATCGTTCCACCAGCTTTGGAATCCGGTGATCGTGATTTGGGCCAAATCCCTTCCGCCTACATTCCACGCCACACCCTGCTCCAACGAGTACACGTATTCGGCGCCCAAGCTATCGTTCGGCACCATCACAAGCCCGTCCTTTTCGAAGACCTTCCCCACGTCGTCCACGTTCGGATGGCGGAATCCCGAAGACGCGGTGGTGAACGCCGACCAGCCCGAGCTCAGCCTCCATTGCATCGCGAGGCTCCCCGTGAGCGCGCCCTTCGACGCCTCGATGCGTTCGAACGGCAACTGCACGAACCGGCTCGAGTCAAAACGGCAATCCAAGCCCGCGAAACTGTAACGCGCGCCGGCAGAAAGCATGTGCTGACCCATCGGACGACGCGCAGTGGCAAAAGCACCGAGCGTGCGCATGCTGCTGCCACCATTCGGGTAGCGCGTCTCCTCCGCGTCGTTTCGCGCTCCCGTGGTGATGTCCTCGCTCCACGCCACCGACGTCACCTCGTTCCACGTTCCAGAGATCCCACCTCCCAGCGCGATGCGGCCGATGGCCTGCGGATGCGACACCGATGCGTTGAAGCCCAGCACGTCCACCGTCTCTTCCTGGTGGTAGCGCGTATCCGAGCCAAATCGCCGGTTGATGCGGTCCTCTCCGATCCGCTGATAACTGACGTTCATGTGGGTCCGGAGATCCCACCGGTTGATGACCCCGCGGTAATGCGCCGCAGTCAACAGCCGTTCTTGCGGGCCGTAATGCCATTCCGCCCACTTCGGAAGGCCGTTCTTAACGTCGTCGAACATGTCGTAACGGGGAACGTTCGAGCTCATGCTGTATTGGGCGTTCAGGGTCAGGGTGCCACCGGGGACCCGGAAGCGGATTTTTTGGAGCAAATCGATTTGATCGTAGCCCGATCGGAGCTGCAGGTGCGGATCGTCGTTCACCAAAACCGTGTCCACGCCGTTCATTCGCGCCGCATACGACTCGACCAGCCCCCAACCGGCGTCTCCGTGTCGGCGCCGCTCACCTTGGCGCAGGTCACCGAAATGCGAACGCGTCACCGAAGTCAAGGAACCGAAGCGCCGGCGCATCAACTCCACGTCCGCATGCACCATCCACCCAGAATTGGGCGAACGGAAGGCCGACGAGGCATTCACCTTCATGCCGTTCGATCCAAATCGCGGATCCCGGGTCACGTAATGGATGACGCCACCGAGGGCGTCACTTCCAAAGGACACGCTATTGGGTCCGAGGATGACCTCGGTTTGGGCCAACACCTGAGGATCGATGGTGATGCTGTTCTGCAAGTGGCCACTCCGGTAAATGGCATTGTTCATGCGGATGCCATCCACCACAAGCAAAATCCGGTTCGCCTCAAACCCCCGAAGGACCGGCGACCCTCCACCCTGCTGGCTCTGCTGGACCAACACCGAACCCGTCGACCAAAGCAACTCGGCCGCCGTGGACGGAACTTCCAACCTGCGAACGGGCGCGACCACCCCCATGCTTCTCCCGGCCAAGGCCTGGACGCTCATCGCACTTACACGCGATGCCGCATTTTCCGTGACGATTTCCGCCACGTCCAATGACACGAGGTCGTTCACCATGCGAATGCGGTCGGGCACGGCATCGCCCGGTGCCAACAACAAGTCGATGTAGCCAACGCTCCGAATGACCAAGGAATCCCCGACCACGTGATGGGGCATCTCGATGACGCCCTGTTCATCGGCTTGGACGGCAACGTTGTTGGCTTTGTTCAGTACCACTGCGAAAGGCACCGGAGTCATGCCATCTGAATCAACAACTTGCACTGGTCTCGGCACCTCGGGTACTTGCTGCGCCTCCAACCCCAAAAAGCATCCGAGGAATGCACCCACTGCGCACAAGCGCCTCAAATCGTATCTCATGGCCTCCATTTCGAGCGCTGAACTTAACAAGAACAGTGCCGAAAAATGTTAAAATCAGCCAGCTTGGTCATTGAAAAATGGCCTCCAGCACCTCGTAGCTCTTCAGCGTGCGCACCCCGCTCAACTGCAGCTGAATGTAATGCACCAAACCCAGCACCAACTCCCTCCGCATCCCGCCGTTCACCGGAAATTCACCTCCCTGAGACAACGCGTAGAAGGCCTGCGTGCCCAACGGGCTCAAGTGGATTTCATCGGGCGTGTCCACCGGCATGTATTCGCCCGTGGCGAGGTCCAAACCGTGAGCCGCCGACGGGGGAGGCGCAGCGGGGGCCAGTCCCAGCAACGCCGTCAAGCCCGCCAAGTACCGGACGTGGACGTTGGCGGGATGGGGCGTCGCATCCAGTTCCACCACCCAACGCCACGTCCAGTCCACCACCTCCGGATGTGCGGCCTCCTCAGGAAAGGTCTTCCACAGGAATTCCGCGAGGAAGAAGGCCACAGCGGAACGACGGACATCGGTGGTGAGGGCGTCGAGCCGGTGGGCGCGATCGGCGCTGCGGACTCGAAAAAGCCCCTCCGAGCCCTTGCGGTGGAGGCCACGGGCGTCGAGGAGGGCGAGCGGGTGCCATTTGGCCCCCTCCCCTCGTGCGCGGCGCGTTTTGCCCATTTTCACCCAAATCGGCACCACGCCCAACGCGCGGCTGAACACCCGCACGATGCTGCTGTCATCCCCGTGAACCGTGGAAGACAACACGATCAACCGGTCCTCATCCAAATTGATTGACGCCATAACCCCGCAAGGTGCAACCGGATCAGTCCTCGTCGTCCGCGCTGAACAGATTTCCCATCAAATCGCTGAAGCTCACCTCCCCGTCGATGACGTCCTTGCCGAGCAAGTTGTGCGCCGCCATGCCGTGCAACGCGAACTCCATGGCCCCCCGGCGCGCCTCCGCATCGTCCGTCGGCAGGTAGCGGTCGACCAGGGCCGACAACCCCGCAACGGCGTTCAACTTCGCCGCGTGTTCGGCATCGCTGTCCATCCGCAACAGCTCCAACCCATCGTCATTGAAATGCGCAACAACTTCGGCGTAGACGTCCTCCATTTTCCCACGGCGCACGAGCTCCGGGTCGGGGAAGCGCTCGGCGAACAGCGCCCGAAACGCCTGGTTCATCAAATGCACCGCCACGCCTTCGGGGCCTTCCTGTTCGCCCTCGTACACCAGCTCCACCTTGCCGGTAATGGCCGGGATGATTCCGAGCAGGTCGGTGATGCGCGTGGTGGTCGGCGCGTCGCCCGTCAAGTGGCTGCGCAATTCGGCTGCCGCCACGAGCAGTTCGTAGGCCGTGATGGACAAGCGCGCCGAAACACCGCTTCCTGCATCGATGTACTCCGACTCCCGCGCCGCTAGCGCCACGCGCTCCACCAGCTCCGCCACCATCGGCGAAACGACCACCCGCCGGTGCTGTTCCGCCGTCAGCCGCGCCTCTTGCGCCGTGATCGCCAACGAATCCTCAATGGAACGCGGGTAGTGGGTGAGGATTTGGGATTGGATCCGGTCTTTCAGCGGCGTGATGATGGCCCCGCGGCTCGTGTAATCCTCCGGGTTCGCCGTGAACACGAATTGCAGGTCGAGCGCCAGCCGCATTTGGAAGCCGCGGATTTGGATGTCGCCTTCTTGCAGGATGTTGAACAGCGCAACTTGGATGCGCGGCTGCAGGTCCGGCAGCTCGTTGATGGCGAAAATGCAGCGGTGGCTGCGCGGAATCAGGCCGTAAGCGATGACCCGTTCGTCGCTGTAGTCCAAACCCAAATTCGCCGCCTTGATCGGGTCCACGTCCCCGATCAAATCCGCCACGCTCACATCCGGCGTCGCCAGCTTTTCCACGTACCGCTCGCTCCGGTGCATCCACCCGATGGGATGGTCATCGTGGAGCTGCTCGGCGGTCGACCGCAACAGCGGCGCCATCGGGTCCTCGTTCAGCACACTCCCCGGCACCACCGGCACCCACTCGTCGAGCAAGTCCACCAGCCCGCGCGCCATCCGCGTCTTCGCCTGCCCCCGCAAGCCGAGCAAGTTCATGCTGTGCCCGGCGAGCACGGCCCGCTGCACCTGCGGAATGACGGTGTCGCCGTAGCCGACCACTTCAGGGAACAGCGGCTCCCGCCGGTCCAGCATCGCAATCAAATTCGCGCGCAGTTCCTCCCGAATGGGCTTCGGCGTGTAGCCGGATTCGCGCAGTTCGCGCAGGGTTTGGATGTTCGGTTTCATCAAGTCGGTTTCAGCGGGCGCGCCGCGAGCGGCCCTGTTGGAAGTCGGTGAAAATCGTGTCGCTCAGGCCTTGGAGGCCCGTGAAAAACGCGCGCCCTTGGTTCGCCTCGGTGAACGTTTCGACGAACTCCTGCAGCTGCGGGTCGGTGGCGATCATGAACGTCGTGATGGGAATGCCCAGCTTCCGGCATTGGCGGGCCAAATTGTAACACCGGCCCGTAATCAGCGGATCGAGCATCCACGACGGGTTCTTGTAGTACCCGGTCGGTTCGCTGGGGTCGTTCAGGCACGTCGGCTTGCCGTCCGTGATCATGAAAATCTGGCGGTTCGGGGTTTTGCGCCGACGCAGGATGTCCATGGCGAGTTCGAGTCCGGCCGCGGTGTTCGTGTGGAACGGGCCGACTTGCAGGTAGGGCAGGTCGGCGATGTTCACTTCCCACGCGTCGTTGCCGAAGGCCACGATGTCGAGGTGGTCCTTCGGGTAGCGCGTGAGCACGAGTTCGCTCAGGGCGAGGGCCACCTTCCGCGCGGGGGTGATGCGGTCTTCGCCGTACAGGATCATGGAGTGGGACAAATCGATCATCAGCACGGTCGACGTGGCCGTCCGCCATTCCCGGTCCTCCACCACGAGGTCGTTCTCGGTCAGCCGGAACGTACCCGGTCCGTGGTTGATTTGGGCGTTGCGGAGGGAGGCAGAGAAATCGATTTGCTCGAGGCGGTCACCGAATTGGTACGGCCGCCGGTCCTCCGTCGGTTCGTCGCCAGCGCCGCGATGGCGCGACTTGTGGCCGCCCGAGGTGCCCTTTTTCAGGTTGCCGAAGATTTGGTCCAACGCCCGCGAGCGGATGCCCTGCTCGCCCTTCGCCCCCAAGCGCTGGCCGCCGCCACCGCCGGGACGCTGCTCCCGGATGTAGCCCTTCGCCCGCAACTCCTCCACGAAGTCGTCCACGGTGTAATCGGGCGTGGTCAGGCTGTGTTGGCGGTCAATTTCACGCAACCAATCGATGGCCTCGTCCACATCGCCCGCGGTGTGCGTGGCGATTTCGAGGAACAGCTCAAGCAGGCGCTCGAAGGGCGTGCGTTGGTCGGCATTTGGCCGGAACTCGTGAAAATGGAATCCGCGCATGGTACAGGAACAAATAACTTGAAGAAAGGGTTTGCACATTGACCCGTCCGCTAATTTCGCACCATGCAGCACGCCAACTACTGCCCCGACCGATTCAATTACGAACGCCGCGCCTCGCGCCCCGTTCGCATTGGTGCCCTCACCTTAGGAGGAGACGCCCCCATCCGATTGCAGTCCATGACCACCACCGACACCCTCGACATCGAGGGCACGGTGGCGCAGTCGCTGCGCATGATCGAGGCGGGCTGCGAGCTGGTGCGCATCACCGCTCCTTCCAAGCGGGAAGCGGCAGCACTTGGCGAAATCAAGGCCGCCCTTGCCGCGGCCGGCTACGGGGACGTGCCCGTCGTGGCGGACATCCACTTCACGCCCAACGCGGCCGAAGTCGCGGCCGATCACGTCGAGAAAATTCGCGTCAATCCCGGCAATTACGCCGACAAAAAGAAGTTCGAGGAAATCGAATACACGGACGCGTCCTACGCGGCAGAACTCGAACGGATTCGTTCCAAGTTCACGCCACTCGTCCTGAAGTGCAAGGAATTGGGTCGGGCGATGCGCATCGGCACCAACCACGGTTCGTTGAGCGACCGCATCATGAGCCGGTTTGGGGACACCGCAGAGGGGATGGTCGAAAGCGCGTTGGAGTTTTTGCGGATCTGCCGGGAGCACGATTACCACGATTTGGTCATCAGCATGAAGTCTTCGAATCCGCAAGTCATGGTGCACGCTTACCGGCTGCTCGTGGCGCGCATGGACGAAGAAGGCATGGACTATCCGCTTCACCTCGGGGTGACGGAAGCAGGGGATGGCGAAGACGGGCGCATCAAGAGCGCGGTGGGCATCGGGACACTGCTTGAAGACGGCATCGGCGATACGGTCCGGGTTTCCCTGACGGAAGCTCCCGAGGCCGAAATCCCCGTGGCCCGCAAACTCGTAGAACGCTATGCTCAGCGCGCTAAAGGCCAAGCCCTGCCCGTCGATGGCGCGGAGTGGAATCCGTTCGAATACACCCGTCGCGTGGCTAGGGAAGTGGGAAACATCGGCGGAAAGCAGGTCCCGGTGGTGGTGCATTCGCTGGGAAAAGTGCCGGTGACGCCGGCGACGCTCTTCGGGTGTGGATACCGGTACAGCGTGCCACTGGACAAATGGAACCTCGACGAATTCGCTTGCGACGTCGTCTACGTGGGCGACCGCGAAGTCCCGTTCGAATTGCCGGGAACGTTGAGCATTTTGCAGGACGCCGCGGCTTGGACGGGCGCAGAACGGCACATTCCGCTCTTCGACGCTGTTGAATTTGAGCGCGCCGACCTGCCGGCGACCGCAACGGCCTTCGTGCGCGCTCACCGCGCGGATTGCGAGCGGCCTGAGTTCATTCAGCGCCTGAACGAAGGGGCTTCGGTCGTGGTCGTGCTGGAGACCCAATCGGAGCACGCCATGGCGGACTTGCGCGCCGCCACCTTGGCCCTCCAAGCTGCGGGGTGCGACGCGCCCATCGTCATCCGTAGGCAGTTTGAAGGCCAGGACCCGGAAACGTTCCAGCTGCACATGGCCACCGATGCAGGAGGACTGTTGCTCGATGGGATGGGGGACGGGGTTTGGCTTGAAGCCGATCACATTCCGCTCCAATTGCGCAACTCCACAGCCTTCGGCATCCTGCAAGCGACGCGAACGCGCATCTCAAAAACCGAGTACATCAGCTGCCCAAGTTGCGGCCGAACCCTGTTCGACTTGCAGGAAACGACGGCGAAGATCCGCGCCGTCACCTCCCACCTCAAGGGCATCAAAATCGGCATCATGGGATGCATCGTCAACGGACCTGGAGAAATGGCCGATGCCGACTATGGATACGTCGGGACCGGACCGGGCGTCATCACGTTGTACAAGGAGCGGGATGTCGTCCAACGCAACGTGCCCGCGGAGGAAGCCGTGGATGCGCTCATCGAGCTCATTCGCTCGCACGGAGACTGGGTTGAACCCGTTGTAAAGGACGAGGCCGGGGTCTGATGCGCCAGTCCCCGGCCTCGAGCTTGTCGTGACCGCTTAACCTCACTTGGGACAAAGCTACTTTGCAAGACCTGACAAGAAAGTGAAAAAGCGTAAAAAAGCGTTGCGTGTCATACTTGCGCACATTCACACATCACCAATTAGTTGACTTTCAACTACTCAGGTGTTTGTTGTCATGCTGAGAACATGACACCTCAGGCTCCTGACTTACCCGAACGATTCGAGACCAGGCTTCCGATTGTCACCTAATTTTTCCACCTCTACTTCATTTCAGCCCCGAACTGAGCCATCCGAGCAACGCCCATGGCACGATGGCGTCGAGCAAATAAGCCCAAATGTCCGGGTCAGCGAACCAAATGAAGTTGGTGTACGGAATGAACAAGAAGCCCATCACCCCAACTCCCATCGAGGTGAGCAACCGCTGCTTGAGGCCCCCATCCACTTTCCTCAAAAGGGCGTGCAACATCCAAGCAATGATCGTGCACACGAGGAATCCCCGCACGAGGTTCATCCCCATCCCAGAGTAACTGTGGTTTCTCCGAAAGTTGATTCGGGCGTGGCTGCTGCCTTCGTGCGCGGCTTGCCACGCCTCCATCGCAGCGGCATCTTCCATCAACTCAGGACCAGGTTGGCCCAATACGTACATGCCACTCTCCAATCCGGAGGCCTCCAGCGCGGCCAGGATTTCATCCTGAAGCGGCGTGTACGCCATCGAACTCATGTGGAACGCGGGGAAAGCAAAGGCCAAAAACTGCCAGGTGAACAAGATCAACCCGCCCAACGCAGCAAACAGAAAACGGTTTTTCATCGAAAATGGAATTGGTTCAGGGCCTGAAGATGCACCAAAATCCCAATTCCGTGCTTCAGTCCCCGCTCACTCGTCGTATTTCACCTTGCAATCCGGCAACTTCGACTGCCATGAAATGGCGGTAGCAGCCGGGATTTGGGTTCCTCGAAGGTCCAGGACGCGCAGCTCGGAACAGTTCGCCAACGACTCGGGCAAATCCGTCAGGGGATTTCCTTTGAGCAACAGCTTCTTCAGCGTGCCCAGTTCGCCAACGGATGCAGGCAACGCCGTCAACGCGTTGCTGGTGAGCACCAACGTTTGGAGGGTTCCACAGCGCGCGATGGATGCGGGGAGTTCGGTGAAGGCCATGCCACTCACATCGAGGTAGGCCAACCGATCAATGCCGATGATTTCCTCGGGCATGGCACCGCCCATCAAATCCCGGTCAAGGAGCGGATTCAAACGCAGCATGTACCCGCCGATGGTCTGCTCGAGGCGTGCACCGAGGCGCTGTTCCAAGGTCAGTTCAGTCTCCGCAGCCGCTTGGTTCTCGGGAGCATCGGCCTCCGCCTCGGCCTTCCAGTTGCGCAAGGCCTCCGTGAATCCAGCGTACACATCGGAACCGGAGAACATGTCCACGTCCTTGTTCTCCGAACGCTTGCCCAAAACGTCTTTCAAGTCGATGGCCTTAAACGTTTCCACGGCCTCATCGGGGGCCCATCCGGGGTTCGATGCTGCGGCCTTGCGCCGGTTGGCAAGCAGGGTTCGCTGGGCTTCGATTTGGGCCCATTCCGGCTCCATGGCCGCGGTCATGCTGCGGGCCGCTTGTAGGTGACGGGCGCACGCGGCGAAATCGCCCCGGTACAAGTGGCCCTGGGCCAAGTTCAGGTGCAGCGCCCGCGCCACGTCCTTGTTCACGTCCGCTTTCGGATTCAACAGGTCAGCGCGCTCCAACCACGTGCTCCACGTCGCCATCGGCCCATCAAGGGCATCCCAGTTCTGCGCTTCGAAGGCTGCGACAGCGGCCTCTTGCGCCGCGTCCAATTCCGTGTAGTCCACCTTGCGGTTCTTCGCCGTGGCCACTTCAACGCTGGCCTTGACGTCATTGAAATACAACCGGGTCTCCAAGACGTCGACCATGTTGGACAACTGGGTCAGGACCGCCTTTCGGCGGATGAACCGTTCGGCCTCGGGGGTGCGCACCGCCGTTTCAAGCTCCGTCTCCGATCGGTAGTCCAATTTCGATTTCGAATAGCTGAAGCCTCCCTTGCTCGATTCGATGACGGAAATCTTCTCGTTGCCGTAGCGGACGTTCACGCCAGCGGGCAACTCAAAACCGTCGAGGAGGTTGCCCGCTGCGTCCGTGATTTGGACCGTCAAGGGCTGCTCGTAATCGACTTGGTACCAGTACGTCATCTCCTCGCCCTTAACCGCCTCGCTCTTCGCCGTCCGGCGGCCCATCGACCCCTCACCGAGGGCGACTTGAACCAACAGCGTCGGGTTCGATTCCACCAAGGCCACCTCCTGTTCCAACGTATAGTACGACATGCCAGCGAGCCGCTCACCCGCCTTCAAAATGGCAGCGTTCCCTCCCCAACGGCGCAAATCATCCAAACTGAAGTAGTTGGGGTCGGCATGCACCACGAACTGGACGTTGCGCACGAGGTCCTCCGGGACCGTAGGCACTTCCGTGAAATCGAATTTCGCGGACTTCATGGAAGGCCGTTGAGCGAGCAGGGGCTGCGCAATGAACAGCGCATACAAGGCGACAATTAGGTGTTTCATGGTTCGCGTTCTTGGTGTCAAAAATAGCGGGCGCCCCCGGATTCACTCCCTCTCTCAGGTTAAATCTGAAGGAAGGCAGGAGCGCACCTTACGGTTTGCTGAAGTAACGCTTTTGGTTCAGCAAAATCCAAATCACCGCGCACGAAATCGCCGCATCAGCGATGTTCCAAATCGGAGGGAATACCTCCCGCCCTTGCCAAGGACCCAAGGGCCACTCCACGGTAAAGTGGAACATGTCCACCACATCGGCCATGAACCACGAGGCGTACCCATCCGAGGGATCAAATCGCGCTGCCTCGTCCCATCCGGATTTCGTGAAGAACCGACCGTAAAAGACGGAATCGATGATGTTGCCCACCGCCCCTGCCCAAATGAGCGCAATCGACCTCAGAAATCCCTTGTGCGCTCCCGTTTTCGCGGCGTGTACGAGGTACCAGCCGATGGCCAACGCCGCGAGGACGCGAAAAACGCGCAAAGCCAACTTGCCCAAATCGCCCGGCAATGCCCAACCGAACGCCATGCCATCGTTCTCGATGAACTGCAGTTCGATGAGACCGGGAATCAAGGGCATTCGTTGGCCAATGGTGAAGGTGGTCTTGATGTAAAACTTCAAGAGCTGGTCCGCCAACAAGACGGGCAAGGCCCACACGGCCACCAAATTGCCAAGGCGCATGCTGGTCTTACTGTCGATTCTTCGCTTCGATCGACATCGTCGCGTGCGGCACAAGGCGCAGGCGCTCCTTCGGAATGAGCTTGCCCGTGACGCGGCAGACGCCGTACGTTTTGTTCTTGATGCGAAGGAGGGCGTTTTCCAAGTTCATGATGAATTTCTGCTGACGCGCTGCCAACTGGGCCGTTTCTTCCCGGCTCATGGTTTCCGAGCCGTCTTCCATCATCTTGAACGTCGGAGACGTGTCATCGGTGCTGTTGTCGCCCTCGTGCGACAGGGCGCGTTGGAGTTCCTGCAAGTTCTCTTTTGCCACCCCAAGTTTCTCTAGAATCAACGCCTCGAATTCCGCGAGGTCGCTGTCTGAATAACGGGTTTCTGCCATCTCTCTCCGTTTCTTAAACCAGTTTTTTCAATGCCAAACCGACAGTCACCCCGTCGATCAGCTCCACTTCTGTCCCTCCGCCGCCTCCGTTCCAATTCACTTCCTCAGCCAGGACTTCGGCCCGAATATACTCCAAATTCTGTTGGAAAACCCCTTGCAAATCAGTAGGCACCGAAACCGTCAACGCGATGCGATCCGTGACCTCGAGGCCGGTGTCCTTGCGGAGGTTTTGGACGCGATTCACCAGCTCCCGGGCAAGTCCTTCGGCCCGCAACGCGTCGTCGAGGACCACGTCGAGGGCCACCGTCACGCCGCCTTCAACACTGACCGTCCAGCCAGGGATGTCCTGGGTTTGGATTTCCACATCCGAAAGGAGCACCTCCGCAGCGCCTTGGCCATCGGACGGCTCCACTTCGATGCGGCCTTCGCGCTCCAATTGCGCCACCTCATCGGCCGTGAACGCATTCACCGCGGCGGCGAGGGCCTTCATTCGCTTGCCGTAACGCGGTCCCAACGCCTTGAAATCCGGCTTGACCACCTTCACGATGCCCCCGTCTCCGTCGGTCAGCACTTCCAGCGACTTGACGTTCACTTCCGCCAAGACGAGTTCTTGAACCGCGGCCAAGCGTTGTTGGAGTTCGGACGTGAGCGCAGGCACCATGATGCGGCGCAACGGCTGGCGCACGCGCAGTTTTTCCCGCTTGCGCAAACTCAGCACCTGCGAAGTGAGTTGCTGCGCCAAGGCCATGCGCGCTTCGAGCTCGGCGTCGATTTTCGAACCGTCGGAAACGGGGAAATCCGCGAGGTGCACCGAATCCGACCAGGCATCGGCCGCCTGCGGTCGAACCATCGCCGCACCCAAGTCCCGGTACAATCGGTCCATCACGAACGGCGCAATCGGGGCGGACATCAACGCGATGGCTTCGAGGCATTCGGTGAGGGTGGCGTACGCGCTGCGCTTGTCCGCCGTCATTTCGCCCTTCCAGAACCGGCGCCGGCTGAGTCGCACGTGCCAGTTCGACAACTCGTCGACCGTGAAGTCTTGGATGGCGCGGGCCGCCCGCGTTGGCTCGAGGTCTCCGTACGCCGCGTCCACCTCCGCGATGAGGGAATGGAGGCGCGAGAGGACCCACCGGTCGATCTCGGGGCGGTCCGCAATGGCGGGTGCCGCTTCGCTGCCGTCCCATCCGTCAATGTTCGCGTACAGGGCAAGGAAGTTGTACGTGTTGTGCAGCGTGCCGAAGAACCGGCGGGTGACTTCCCCGATGCCCGCCTCGTCGAACTTGAGGTTGTCCCAGGGTTGGGCGTTGGAAATCATGTACCAGCGGGTGGCGTCCGGGCCGTATTGCTGGAGCGTAGCGAACGGATCCACCGCATTGCCGAGCCGCTTGGACATTTTTTGGCCGTTCTTGTCGAGGACCAAACCGTTGCTGATCACCGCCTTGTAGGCCACGCGGTCAAAGACCATGGTGGCGATGGCGTGGAGGGTGTAGAACCAGCCGCGGGTTTGGTCCACGCCTTCCGCGATGAAATCGGCGGGGAACGCGTTGCCTGCGTCGACCTTGTCGCGGTTTTCGAAGGGATAATGCCACTGGGCGTAGGGCATGCTACCGCTGTCGAACCAAACATCGATCAGGTCCGCCTCCCGGCGCATCGGGGCGCCGGTGGTGGACTTGAGCACGATTTGGTCCACGAAGTGCTTGTGCAAATCGACCTGGGCGTAATTCTCGGCGCTCATGTCGCCGGCCACAAAGCCCGCGAGCGGATTCGACTCCATCAGGCCGGCCGCCACCGCCTCTTCGCATGCGGCCTGCAGCTCCTCAACGGACCCGATGCACCGCGTCTCCGACCCGTCCTCCGTCCGCCAAATCGGAATCGGAATGCCCCAAAACCGGCTCCGGCTCAGGTTCCAATCGTTCAGGTTTTCCAGCCACTTGCCGAAGCGGCCCGTCCCCGTGCTCGCCGGCTTCCACCGGATCGTGTCGTTCAGCTCCGCCATGCGTTCCTTCGCCGCCGTCGCCTGGATGAACCAGCTGTCCAGCGGGTAGTACAGAATCGGCTTGTCCGTCCGCCAGCAGTGGGGGTAATTGTGCTCGTACTTCTCGACCAAAAACGCCCTGCCCCGCTCCTTCAATCCGATGGCGATTTCCACGTCCACCGACCGTTCCGGCGCCTCGCCCTCGTCGTAGTACTCCTCTTTTACATAGCGTCCAGCAAGCGGCCCTACGCGGAACCGGCCTTGCAAATCGACCAGCGGAACCGCGTTGCCGTGCTCGTCCTCCACCAACAGCGGTGGCACGCCGGCTGCCGCAGCCACCCGCGCGTCGTCCGCACCGAAGGTGGGCGCGGTGTGCACAATGCCCGTTCCGTCCTCGGTGGTCACGAAGTCGCCCGGAATCACCCGGAACGCATCGGCCACGTCCTCCAACGGGCTGGCCCAGTCCAACAACTGCTCGTACCGAGCGCCGCACAGGTCTTGGCCTTTGAACGTGGCCACCACCTCGTGCTCCGGCGCCTTCTTTCCCCCGAAGTGCTTCCCGATGAGCGCTTCGGCGAGCACCACGAGCACCTCCTCGTCCGTGTAGCGGTTCCGGGTGCGCACGAGGGCGTAGGTGATGTCCGGTCCGACGGTCAGGGCCGTGTTCGAAGGCAACGTCCACGGGGTGGTCGTCCACGCCAACAAATCCACGGGCAAATCCGCCAGCGCCTTCGCGCCTTCGCCGGCATGTGCCTTGATCCGGTTCGCACAATCCACCGGCGTGCGGAACTGCGCCACGACCGTGGTGTCCTTTACATCGCGGTAGGCACCGGGCTGGTTGAGTTCGTGCGAACTGAGGCCCGTGCCCGCTTTGGGGCTGTACGGCTGGATGGTGTAGCCCTTGTAGATGAGCCCTTTGTCGTATAGCTGCTTCAGCAACCACCACACCGACTCCATGTACTTCGGCTCGTACGTTACGTACGGCGACTCCATGTCAACCCAGTACCCCATCTTGCGGGTGAGGTCGTTCCAAACGTCCGTGTAGCGCATGACGGCCTTGCGGCAGGCATCGTTGTATTCCTCGATGGTGAGCTTCTTCCCGATGTCCTCCTTTGTGATGCCGAGTTCCTTCTCCACGCCGAGCTCAACCGGCAACCCGTGGGTGTCCCAGCCGGCTTTGCGCTCGACGCGGTGGCCTTTGAGGGTTTGGTAACGGCACACGATGTCCTTGAGCGCCCGGGCCATCACGTGGTGGATGCCGGGCATTCCGTTCGCAGAGGGCGGCCCCTCAAAGAACACGAAAGGCCGGTCCGCGGGCCGTTGTTCCACGCTGCGGTGGAAGGTCTGTTCTTGCTCCCAAACAGACAGGATTTCATCCGCGGTGGCCGCCAAATTCAGGGCGCCGCGTTCGGGGAATCGCTTGCTCATCGCCGGCAAAGATACGCCGTCAAGCGCAGGGCTGCCTTAAACGCGTCCCAGCTTCAACATGTTCGTCATCCCCGCATCGGCGATGGGCATCGAAGCGAGGTGAATGATGAAATCCCCAGGCTGCACGTGCCCATCCTTTTTCAGGACGTATTTGATGTCGGCAATGGTGTGGTCGGTGCTCACCATCTTCACGTAGGGGTGAGCGGTCACGCCCCAAACCAAACTCATCTGCTTCAAAATCCGCTTGTTCGCCGTGAACAAGTGAATGTCTGAAGCGGGCCGTTGACTCGCGACCTGCATGGCCGTGTAGCCCGAGAAGGACATCGTGATGATGGCCTGGGCCTCCACGCGTTTGGCCAATCGGCATGCGTTGTAGCAAATGCTGTCGCTGATGAATCGGTCTTCGTCCGGGCTGAACGGCGGGCGCTCGTGGTGGTAGATCGTGTCGTGCTGTTCCACCGAGGTGCAGATCTCGGTCATGGCGCGAACGGCGTTGACGGGATAAGCACCCACGCTCGTCTCAGCGCTCAACATGACGGCGTCGGCGCCATCGAGGACCGCATTCGCCACGTCGTTCACCTCAGCTCGGGTCGGAACCGCGGCTTCAATCATCGACTCCATCATTTGGGTCGCCACAATGACCGGACGGCCATGCTCCATGCATTGCTTGATGATGGACTTTTGGATCATCGGCACCTCTTGCATCGGCACCTCCACGCCCAAATCGCCCCGGGCGACCATCACCGCATCGGTGCAGCGCAAGATGTTCTCCAAATCGTCCAACGCTTCGGGCTTCTCGATCTTCGCGACGATGCGCGCGTGGCTTCCCGCCTCGTTGATGATCTTCCGCAGTTCGCGAATGTCCTCGGCGCGGCGCACAAAGGACAACCCGATCCAATCCACGCCTTGCTCCAACGCGAAAGCCAAATCCTTGGCGTCCTTTTCGGTAATGCACGGCAACGAAATGGCCGTGCTGGGCAAGTTCACGCCCTTGCGCGGCTTCAACGGTCCGCCATAGGTCACGCGGCAGCGCACCTCATCCTTTCCATTCGTTTCCAGCACTTCCAAGCGCAACTTGCCGTCGTCCAAGAGCACGGGTTCGCCCGGCTTGACATCCGAGGCGAACTGCATGTAGTTCGTGTAGACAACGCCGTCCTTGCCGACTTCCTTTCCCGTTCGAATCAGGAGTTCCGACCCGACTTCCAGCATCATCACGCCGCCCTCGATCTCGCCTACGCGAAGCTTCGGGCCTTGCAAGTCCGCCAAAGTCGCCGTGTGCGTCCCCAATTCCTCGTCAATGCTCCGGATGGTTTCCAACACCTGTCCGTGCACGCTGTGCTCTCCGTGCGAAAAGTTCAAGCGCACCACATTCATGCCCGCCATCACCAGTTCCTTCATCACTTCACGTGGGGCCGAAGCCGGTCCCATCGTTGCTACAATCTTCGTCCGTTTCATCGGTCCTTGTTTACGGTAATCCATTACTTACAGGCCTCAAGTCTTCTGGTCTGTCCAGGAAAGCGACGCGCTCGAACGCCCCGGTTTTCAGCGGGTTGACTTCAGCCAACAACGTCACGAGCTTCATTCCTCGTATGGTGCGCACGATTTGGTCCACCTCTTCCGTTTCTTCGCCCAAACGAAGCAGGAAATCCACCCGCGGCAATCCGCTGACCAACTGCGACTTGGGCAAGCGGTTCGCAATCAGCGCGACATCCACCCCCGTGTCCTCCGACACGAACCGGTGAACCACATAGCGCTCATCCCCTGCGCGTTCATCGGGGACCAATTCCATGTGATACGCCAACGACCAACCGAGCAACCGGTTCATTTCCCAGCACAATCGGTGACTCCCCGCATGGGACGTCAACCCGAATAGCCTGAAATCGCAGCTCTCCTCAAAATCGCCTTCCAACCATTGCATGCGGGGCGAAAATACGGATTTGAACGATGCGCCCTGCACACCCGTGCGTTAACCGTTTATGAATCCGACGGCTTCCTCCGCATGCGGCGGCGCGCTTGAGGCGGAGGGGAGGACTCGGGCGCGTCCTTTGGCTTGCGCGCAGCCCGCGGCTTCGAGGGCTCCTTGGGCTTCTCTTCACGCGGCTTCCGACGCGAACGGCTTTGGGATTCCGTGTCCTTCTTCGGAGTGGCCGGTTCAAGCTTCTTCTTCGAGGCCTTCTCGCGAGCTCCCCGTCCCCGAGGTCCGCGTGGCCGACCCTTGGGCTGAGCGGGCTTCTCCTCAACCGGTCCCGGTTCCCCATCCTCCAACAACCCGCGGTCGAACACCTCCTTCCAGGCGACCCGAGCAGCTGCCTGCTCCGCCAACTTTTTTGAGCGTCCCTCCCCTTCTCCGAATGTGACCCCATCTACGCGCGCCTGCATCACATAAACCGATTCCCCGTCTACGGAAGACTCGTCCACCACGTCAAACGTCAAGCGCCTTTTGTTGCTCTGGCTCCAATGGAACAGCTTCGACTTGAAGTCCACGGTTTGGTGGACCTTCTCGTCGGCACCGTGGCGCTTGATCATGCGCAACAGCGCCCGACTCGTCTTTTCGAAGCCGTGATCGAGGTAAATGGCGCCGATGAGGGCTTCAAGGGCGTTGCCGACGACCGTATCTTGGATGTCCTGGCGCCGCATCTTGGATCGAATCAGCGCAGGTAGCCCCATCCGATCTCCAAGCAGATTGAGGGTTTTGCGGTTGACAATCTTCGATTTGCGCTGCGTCAAAGCCCCTTCCTGATCATCCGGGAAGGAAGCGAACAAGTAACTGGCGATGGCCAAATCCAATGCACAATCGCCCAGAAACTCCAAGCGTTCATTGCTCCGGAGACCGGTTTCGTCGCCATCGAGCAGGGACGCGTGGGTCAGCGCCTCGTCGTAATGCGCTCGGTGCTTGATGCGCAAGCCAAACTCGCGCTTCACCAATTCATCGATGGTGGCAGGTTTGTCCTGCCCAGGAACCAATCGCTTCAGCCAATTGACCACGCGCTGTGGCATGAATCAGGAGAAGGCTTTGAACACCACCGAGGCGTTGTGCCCGCCGAATCCGAAGGTGTTCGAAAGGGCCGCACGAACCGGGCGGACCTTCGCTTGGTTCAACGTTAAGTCGAGCCGTTGGTCGATCTGCTCGTCCGGGTGCTCGAAGTTGATGGTCGGGGGAACAATTCCGTGACGAACCGCTAGAATCGACGCGATGCCTTCGATGGCGCCCGCGGCTCCAAGCAGGTGGCCGGTCATGGACTTGGTCGAGGAGATGCTCAGGTTGTAGGCGTGGTCGCCGAAGACTTCCTTGATGGCCAACGTTTCTGCCACATCGCCCAGCGGGGTCGACGTGCCGTGCACGTTCACGTAGTCAAGCTCATCGGGGGCCATGCCGGCATCGTCCAGAGCAGCCTTCATCACGTTGCGCGCCCCCAATCCCTCTGGATGAGGAGCGGTCAGGTGGTGGGCATCGGCACTCATGCCGCCACCCACCATTTCTGCATAGATGGTGGCGCCCCGCGCGATGGCGTGGTCGTAGGTCTCGAGGACGATGGCCCCTGCGCCTTCGCCCAAGACGAACCCATCACGGGTTGCATCGAAGGGGCGAGATGCTGAAGCCGGATCATCGTTCCGGGTCGAAAGCGCTTTCAGGGCATTGAAGCCACCGATGCCTCCTTCAACCACGGCGGCCTCCGAGCCACCGGTTACGATCACGTCCGCTTTTCCCAGCCGAAGGTAGTTGAAGGCATCGATCATCGCGTTGGTGCCGCTGGCACACGCCGAGACCGTGCAGAAGTTCGGACCGCGGTAGCCGTGGCGCATCGAGATTTGGCCTGCGGCGATGTCCGAAATCATCATGGGGATGAAGAACGGCGAGAAGCGCGGCGTTCCGTCACCCGCGTAAAAGTCTCGGGCTTCATTCATGAAGGTCTGGAAACCCCCAATCCCTGAACCCCAAATGACCCCTACGCGATCCGGATTGACCTCATGCGCTCCCTCTCCAATCAGTTGCGCGTTGCGAAGTGCCTCGTCGGATGCGACAATGGCATACTGCGTAAAGAGGTCCATCTTCCGCGCTTCGCGACGGTCGATGAACTCCTGCACGTCAAAGTTCTTGACTTCGCACGCAAAACGGGTCTTGAATTTCGAGGCATCGAACCGCATGATGGGGGCTGCCCCACTTACGCCATTCTTCAACCCCTCCCAGTACTCCTCAACGGTGTTCCCGATGGGAGTCAAGGCTCCAAGTCCCGTTACAACTACCCGCTTCAACTCCATGGGAGTGCGGATTTATACGTTCGCAGAGATGTACTCCACCGCTTGACCCACCGTGCTGATCTTCTCGGCTTGGTCGTCGGGGATGGCGATGTTGAACTCTTTTTCGAACTCCATGATGAGCTCAACGGTGTCCAAGGAGTCGGCTCCAAGGTCGTTCGTGAACGATGCCTCGAGGGTCACCTCTCCTGCATCAACTCCCAACTTGTCGACGATGATCGCCGTTACTTTTTCTTGAATCTCAGACATGGCTAAGGATTTCTTTCGGGGCGCAAAGTAACCACAGGAATTACAGACCTTCGACACCTCGGCTGCGCTTTTTTGATTTTTTCAATCCAACCACCTGATTTTCAACTGTATTCAACGCAGACATCGGGCCATTTTTTTCGTTGAATTTGCGGAACGTGGGCCGCATCGATGGGGTATCCAACGGGCAAGAGCAGGTAGGCGCGTTCGTTGGCTGGGCGGTCGAGGATTTGGGCCAAAAAATCCATCGGAGAAGGCGTGTGCGGCAACGTCGCCAACCCGGCCGAATGCAGCGCCGCAATCAGCATGCCCACCGCGATGCCGACCGATTCATTCACGTAATAACTCGGCACTTTACCGCCGTCCTCAGCCCACTCGAACGGCCGCCTGAACACGATGATGAGCGCGGGCGCGTACTCAATGTGCGGCTTGTTCGCGTCCGTTCCGAGCGGAGCCAAATCCCGCAACCACCGATCCGACATGCGCCCCGCGTAATTCGCTCGCTCCTCCTCTTCGGCGGCCTCCCGGATGCGGCGCTTCAATTGCGGATTCGTCACGAGGCAGAACGTCCAGGGCTGCTTGTTCGCGCCCGACGGCGCCGCAGCGGCCGCAGCGATGCAATCCCGGACCACGTCCAAGGGAATGGGCTCGGTCGAGAAATCACGCACCGAGCGACGACGCGACCACCGGTCCTTCAGGGCACGCGCCCGCTCCTGCATTTCGAAAACATCCACCCGCTCGAAATCGAGGGGAATGGCGGGGCCTTCATCGTGTGACATGCCCCGAAAATAAGGAACTTCAGCCGCGCCCGCGCACCCGCTTCATCAACTCCGAAGCGAATACGAAGTCCTCCAATTCTGCCGGACCGCCTGCCAGCAAGCCATCGCGGTTGCCGTGCCACAAAATCCGCCCCTCGTGAACGAAGTGAATCGAATCGCTGGCCTGCATCACGCTGTTCATGTCGTGCGAAACCACCACCGTCGTCATGCCGAACTCCGATGTGATGTCCTGAATGAGGTCGTCGATGACGATGGCGGTTTGGGGATCCAAACCCGAATTGGGCTCATCGCAAAAGAGGTACTTCGGATTCATGGCAATCGCCCGCGCGATGCCCACCCGCTTCTGCATCCCCCCGGACACCTCCGCTGGGTAGCGGTCCTCAGCGCCCTCCAACTGAACCCGCCGCAAGCACTCCTCCGCACGCGCGCGGTTCTCCTCCTCCGAAGCCCCGCTGAACATCCGCAACGGGAACATCACGTTCTCGAGCACCGTCATGGAGTCGAACAGCGCTGAGCCCTGGAACAGCATGCCGATCTCTTGACGCACCGCCTTCCGCTCTTTGCCGCTCATGGCCGTGAAATTGCGTCCATCGAAGTGCACCGAACCGCGATCCGGCTCGATGAGGCCCACCGTGCATTTCGTCATCACGGATTTGCCGCTTCCACTTCGGCCGATGACAAAGTTCACCTTGCCCGGCTCAAAGCGGGCCGACACGCCCTTCAGCACGGCGTGCTCACCGAAGGATTTGTGGATGTCGCGAAGTTCAATCAATTCAATGCCAATTGGGTGATGACCAAATTCGCCACCATGATGAGCACCACGCTCCAAACCACCGCCCGCGTACTCGCCCGCCCCACTTCCAACGCCCCGCCCGAAGCATAGTAACCGTGGTACGCCGAAACGCTCGTCATGATGAACCCGAACACCGTCGTCTTCGACAGCGCATACACGACATCGAACTGCTTGAAGTCGATGCGCATGCCGTAAAGGAAGTCTGCGAAACTGCTCACGCCCGTGGTCACGCCGACCCACGCGCCCGACCCGATGCCGAGCGCCATGCTCAAAATGACCAAGAAGGGGATGATGAGGACGCCCGCGAGGATTTTCGGGAGGATGAGGAAGCCCGCGCTGTTGATGCCCATGATTTCCAAGGCGTCGACCTGTTCGCCCACGCGCATCGAGCCGAGCTGCGACGCGATGTTCGAACCGACCTTGCCCGCCAGGATGACCGGAATGAGCGTCGGTGAGAACTCGAGGATCATGCTTTGGCGGACGGTGAAGCCGATGGTGTACACGGGGATCCAGCCGGAAACTTGGTGCGCGGTTTGGATGCAAATGACGGCGCCCATGAACACCGACAACAGCGCCACAATGCCGATGGACTGCGTGCCGATGGCCTCCAACTCCGCGAGGAACGAACGGCGAAAAACGCGCCCGCGCTCCGGCATCCGAAAGGTCAACCGCAACAAATGCACGTACCGACCCATGTGAAAAATCCACCGCATGCCACGAAGGTACATCCGAAGCGATTGCTGTACCTTCACGGACATGAAGCGATTTCCAACAGCCGGAATTTGGGCGGTGCTGGCGCTCTTCGTTTTGGGCACCCTGACCAGCGGATGTGCGAACCAAAAACGCACCCGAGGTTGCGATTGCCCCTCCTACCGGCAGCCCTGACGCAAGGCGCGCCGTACCTTTGAAACATGGAGAGTTCCCAATACACGTACGCCGTCATCATGGCCGGAGGGGTGGGCACGCGGTTTTGGCCGATGTCCCGTTCTGCCCGGCCGAAGCAGTTCCTCGACATCTTGGGCACGGGGAGGTCGCTCATTCGGATGACGTACGACCGATTGAATCAACGGATTCCAGCCGAGCGCATTTTGGTGGTGACGCAGGAGCGGTATCGGGCGCAGGTGAGCGAGCACTTGCCGGACTTGCCGACCGAGAACGTGCTGTGCGAGCCGTTCATGCGGAACACCGCGCCGTGCATTGCATACGCGAACCACTGGGTGGCGGCAAAGGCGGGGGCGCACGCAGCGGAGGCGGCGCTGGTGGTGGCGCCGGCCGATCACTTGATTTTGGACGAGGCGGGGTTTTTGGAGACGATGGATTTGGCCTTGAACCAAACCCGTTCCACTCAACAACTCGTGACCCTGGGCATCCGGCCCTCGCGCCCCGACACCGGCTACGGCTACATCCAGTTCGAAGAAGCCGAACAGGGCATCAACGAGCGCATCCGCAGGGTCCGAACCTTCACGGAAAAGCCGAGCCTGAAAATCGCGGAGGAATTCATCGATTCGGGCGATTTCTACTGGAATTCGGGCATTTTCATCTGGAGCCTGGCGAACATTACGGCGGCGTTCGAGGCGCATTTGCCGGACATGCAAGCCCTCTTCACGGAGCGAGCTGAGGCTTTCGCTACCCCGAATGAAGGGCAAGCGATCGCGGAGATTTATGGCGATTGCGAGAACATCTCCATCGACTACGGCATCATGGAAAAGGCGCCGAACGTCTCCGTGGTGCTCAGCGATTTCGGCTGGAGCGACCTCGGTACGTGGGCGTCGTTGTACGAGAAACTCGGACACGATGAAGCCGCGAACGGGACGGCGAACGTGGACCTCCAAGCGACCGAATCGGCGGGCAACGTCATCGTGGCCGATGGGGCCTCGAAGAAACTCGTGGCCATTCGGGGGCTGGAGGGATTCATCGTGGTGGACACGGAGGACGCGTTGTTGATTTGTCCCAAATCCGAGGAACAATGGGTCAAGTCCCTCGTTACCACCCTGAAAGTTGAGCGCGGCGAGCCGCTTGTTTGAGGCGATTGCAACGTTTGATGGGTTTTCGGCGTCTTGAACGGACACCATTTAACCCATTTCAAATGAAACACCTTTCCCTTTTCGCCCTCGGCCTTGGCTTGGCTTGGCAAGCTGTCGCGCAAACGCCCTTGGACGTTTCCATGTACCTCTTGGATTCATTCGGACCGGTACAAGGGGTGCAAGTCGATTTTTCAACCCAGGCTGCAGGCGCGGCGATTTCGGGTTCGGCCGTGACCGATGCCAACGGCGTGGCCTCCACGGTTTTGGATTTGCCCGCGGGGACGATGCAGGGCATGTTGACGGCATCTTACATGGACTGTGACTCCCTTGGGGTCACGATGGAGACCCCGTATTCGGTGAATGTCATCGGCGGACTGGGGCCGGTCGTGCTGACTGGGATTTATTGCTCGGGAGATACGACGGGAGGCACGGATTGCACCTTCGTGCTCGACGGGGGCTTGACGTTCGCAGGGTCTTATCAGTACATGGTTACCAACGTCCCGGAGGATGCGGAGGTGTGGTGGTCCATCAACGGCGCCGTCACAGGGGACCTGGGAGCGACGAGCCCGGGTTGGTTTTTCGACGCCGAGACGGTGAACGTGGTGTGCGTGGAGTTGATTTCTGCCACGTGTGGAACGTGGACGGATTGCATCACCGTCGATTTGACGACCGGTGGCGGCGTGGATCCGGAGTGTGCAATTGCCTTTGAGTATGGCCAAACCCTTTCTCCCGCTGGCGAGCCCGTACCGGGATCCGTGGACGTTTGGCTCACCCAAGGCGATGACGCCGACAGCTACCTGTGGGACTTCGGCGACGAAGGGTACAGCCAGGAAATGACGCCTTCGCATACCTATAATGGAAACGGACCGTACCTCCTTTGCGTCACCGCGATTTGGAACGATTCGCTCGCCTGTACGGCCCAATTCTGCGACACCTTGTCCGTGGACGAGTCGGGAATCGTCAACTTCGTGGAGGGCTTCTCCATCAACGTGTACGCGAATGGCAGCGCAGTGGGCGTTTCCGAATCGATCGAATTCGAGGCGCCCGTCCTGTTCCCCAACCCGGCCGTGGGGGCATCGGTTCAGTGGTCGGCTCCTGCAGGCATCACCGTGGCCTGTGTGGAAGCGTTCAACCTGCTGGGCGCTCGCGTCGCCGCCTTCGAAGGCTTGAACATCGCGCGCGGACAGCTCGACGTGAGCGGGTGGGCGCCCGGGCATTATGTGATTCAGTTCAAAACGAATCGCGGCATCCACGCCCGGTTGTTGTGGGTCGAGTGAAGCCTTGAACCGCAGGCACGAAAAAGGCCGGGCCCTGAGGGACCCGGCCTTTTTTCATTCAGACCTGAAGGTTCATCGCCCCGTCATGTCCGCGGGCACCACCCACGCATCGTATTCCTCAGCCGTCAAGTAGCCGGTCGCCAAAGCCGCAGCGCGTAGGGACGTGCCCTCGGTGTGCGCCTTGTTCGCGATTTCCGCGGCCTTGTAGTAGCCGATCTTCGTGTTCAATGCCGTCACCAACATGAGGCTGTTTTCCACGAGCTCGTTGATGCGGGCGTGATTGGGCTCGATGCCGTCTACGCAATGTTCTGCAAACGAAACGCACGCGTCGCCGAGCAGCTGAGCCGATTCGAGGATGTTCCGCGCCATCATCGGCTTGAACACATTGAGCTCGTAATGGCCTTGGGTTCCGCCGACGGTGATGGCGACGTCGTTGCCCATGACTTGGGCACACACCATCGTCATGGCTTCGGCTTGGGTCGGGTTGACCTTGCCTGGCATGATCGAAGAACCGGGTTCGTTCGCGGGGATCAGCAGTTCGCCGATGCCGGAACGCGGTCCGGAGGCCATCATCCGGATGTCGTTCGCAATCTTGTTCAAGGAAACAGCCAACTGCTTGAGCGCCCCGTGCGATTCCACCACCGCGTCGTGGGCGGCAAGGGCTTCGAACTTATTCGCTGCGGTGACAAACGGATGCCCCGTCAACGCCGCGATGTGATCCGCTACCCGCTCGGAATATCCCGCCGGCGTGTTGATGCCCGTGCCCACAGCCGTTCCGCCCAAGGCGAGCTCCGACAAATGGGACAGCGTGTTGCGCAGGGCGCGCATCCCGTGATCCAATTGAGCCACGTAGCCCGAGAATTCCTGACCGAGCGTCAACGGCGTCGCGTCCATCAAGTGCGTGCGCCCGATTTTCACCACGTCCGCAAACGCCTCCGCCTTGGCCGCGAGGGCATCGCGCAACCGCTGCACGCCGGGCAAGGTGGTTTCCACGATGCGCGAGTACGCCGCGATGTGCATCGCCGTGGGGTACGTGTCGTTGGAGGACTGCGATTTGTTCACGTCGTCGTTCGGATGCACCGGCCGCTCGCCTTCGCCCAACTTGCCACCGGCCAGCACGTGCGCTCGGTTCGCCACCACCTCGTTGACGTTCATGTTCGATTGGGTCCCCGAGCCCGTTTGCCAAACCACCAACGGAAACTGGTCATCCAGCTTTCCTTCCAACACCTCATCGCACGCTGCGGCAATCAAGTCGCGCTTGGAAGAGTCGAGCACCCCGAGGTCGGCATTGGTCATCGCCGCGGCCTTTTTCAGGTAAGCAAACGCCCGCACGATTTCCATCGGCATGGAGCCCGCAGGCCCGATGCGGAAGTTGTTGCGTGAGCGCTCCGTTTGGGCTCCCCAGTAGACATCAGCAGGCACCTGGACTTCGCCAATGGTGTCCTTTTCAATTCGAAATGAATTCATATCGCGTTGGTTTCAATTCAATCTTGCTCCGCAGCAGCGCCCTTGCCTGCTTGCATGAGGAAGGCCTTGAGGAAGCCCTCGATTTCGCCGTTCATGACCGCGTCCACGTTGCTGGTTTCGTGGTTCGTGCGGACGTCTTTCACCATCTTGTACGGCTGCATGACGTAAGAGCGGATTTGGGAGCCCCATTCGATCTTCTTCTTGCCCGCCTCGATTTCCGCACGCGCTTCGTTCCGCTTCGCGAGTTCCATTTCGAAGAGCTGGCTTTTCAACAGCTGCATCGCCTTCTCCTTGTTGCCCAGCTGGGAACGGGTTTCCGTGTTGTCGATGATGATGCCGGTGGGGGCGTGACGCAGGCGAACGCCGGTTTCCACCTTGTTCACGTTTTGGCCTCCAGCGCCGCCTGAACGGAAGGTTTCCCACGTGATGTCCGACGGGTTCACCTCGATTTCAATGCTGTCATCCACCAGCGGGTAGACGTAGACGGAAACGAAGGAAGTGTGGCGCCGGGCCTGGCTGTCAAAGGGGCTGATGCGGACCAAACGGTGAACCCCATTCTCCCCCTTGAGCATTCCGAAGGCGAACGGCCCTTCGAACTCCAACGTGACCTGCTTGATGCCGGCCACGTCGCCGTCCTGCAAGTCCAACTCCTTGACTTTGAAGCCCGCGCGATCGCCATACATGCGGTACATCCGCATGAGCATCGCAGCCCAGTCACAGCTTTCCGTCCCTCCCGCTCCCGAGGTGATCTGCATGACGGCGTTGAGGTTGTCCTCCTCCGCACTCAGCATGTTCTTGAATTCCAATTCGTCCACCGCAGCCATCGCGGCCTTGAACGCCTCATCCACTTCGGACTCTTCCGCCTCGCCGGCTTTCGCGAATTCGAGGAGGACGGCGGCGTCCTCAACGGCGGACTCGCAGGCCGAATAGCTTTCCGTCCATGTTTTGAGCGTTCGAATGCGCCGCATCACCGACTCGGCCTGCTTCGGATCGTTCCAAAACTCCGGGTCCTGGGTGTGTTTCTCCTCTTCGGCAATCTCCATCATTTTCGATTCGATTGCCAAATAGCCCTTCAGGTCTTTGACGCGGCTGCGCAAGCCGTTGATGTGGTCCAAGGTGATCATGCCCTGCAAAAGTACTCAACGCAGCGCGTTGCCCCACGGCCTCAATCCGACCGTTCCCAACGCGACAGCGCTGCGAAAATTTCGCTCAATCCGAAGCCGCGTCCGACCAACCACCGCACCACCCGATCGCGGCCTTCGGGCAATTCGCTCGCCCTGCGAGCCACCAACCGCTCCAGCCCTTCGTTGAACACCGTTTCGCGTTGGGCCGACATGGCCCGTTCAATTGCGGCTGAATCCACGCCCTTCGCACGCAAGCCCGCACGGATTTTCGCTGGACCCCACGCCTTGTGCTCAGCGCGCGCCCGAACGAACGACTCGGCGAACCGGGCCTCGTTCAGGTAATCCTCCTCCACCAACAGCTCCAAGAGCTGCTCGATTTCTTCGGCATCTACCCCCCGACGCCGCAACCTTTCCCTTGCGTCCTGCGTACAGCGTTCCTGCGCAGAGCACCACTTGCGCGCCGCATCGGCCTCTTTTTCCTTCATCGAAGTGAAATTGGGACCAAATCACGGGGCGTGCAAGGGTTTCTGCGATATTTGTCGAAACATTCCCAAAAACCCCGCCCTCATGCGGTCTGACATTTTGAAACGTATCCAGGACCTCCTTCAGAACGAGGACTTGGAGGCCATCCGCAAGGATGTCCGCAGTGCCATTGAAGACTTCCGCGCGATGAACCACGAGGACATCCGCAACCAACGCGACGCTTGGTCCAAGCGCGAAGATCGCGATCCCGACGAAGTGTTCGAATATGTTCCGGCACCGGAACAAGAAGCGTTCGACGAAGCCGTTGTGGCTTTCAAGGAACGCGAAAAAGCCTGGCGGCACCAGGTTGCCGAAGAACAGCGAGCGAATTTGGCCAAAAAAGAGGCCATGCTCGATCGGCTGCGGAAAACGATCCAAGAGGAAGAGAACATCGGCGCTGCCTTTGCCTCCTTCCATGCGGTTCGCGAGGAATGGGAACAGGTCGGCGATGTGCCGGGCGACAAGTACAAGGAGATCCACGACACCTATTATCGGTTGCGGGACGATTTCTTTTACAACATCAACATCTACAAGGAGTTACAAGACAACGACCTCAAGAAAAACCTGGCTCTGAAGGAGGCGCTGCTCGAACAAGCGAAGCAATTGACGAGCATCGAAGACCTCATGGAGCGCGAAAAAGTCGCCCGCAACTTGCAGCGGCAGTGGCTTGACGTGGGGCCTTCCCCGCGCGAAAACTACAAGGAGCTCGGCGACGAATTCTTTGGTCTGGTTCGTCCGATTTACGACGCCGTCAAGGAATACTACGACGGCATTCGGGCCACCCACGCGGAAGCAGCGGAAAAGAAAGCCGCACTCATCGAAGACCTGCGTGCGCTCGTTGCCGAAGAAGTGGAAAATTCCCACCCCGCTTGGTCAGAAGCCACGGGGAAAATCCTCGAATTGCAAAAGCAGTGGAAGGCATGCGGTTTTGCAGGCCGGGAGAAGAACGAGGAACTGTGGACGACCTTCCGCGATTTGGCCGATGTCTTTTTTAAGCGCAAGCAGCTGTTCTACGATCAACTCAAGTCGTTGGGCAAGGAGAACCGGGAGAAAAAGGAGGCACTCATTGCCCGAGCTGAAGCCTTGAAAGACAGCACGGACTGGCGTGCCACCTCGGATGAACTCATCTCGTTGCAAAAGCAATGGAAGGAAGTGGGGCCGTGTTCTGCTGGAGAAGAACAGCGTTTGTGGCGCAAGTTCCGCAAGGCGCAAGACGCCTTCTTCAAGGCGAAAAAAGCGCAGTTCGCTGACCGGAACGAAACCGAGGCCGCGAACTTGAAAGAGAAAGAAGCCCTCATCAATCGCATTGAACAATTCGAGCTGACCGGTGACCGCAAGTCGGACCTTGACCAACTCAAAGAATTCAGCACCGAATGGAACGGCATCGGACACGTGCCGCGGAAAAACCTGGATGCCATCATGGGCCGGTTCCGCAAGGCCATGGACGAGAAGTACGACTCCCTGAGTGCCTTGCGCTCCGAACGTTCGATTGAACACTACCGCGAACGGGTAGGGAATTTGGCCTCCAACGATTCGAATCAGCTGCGCCGGGAACAAAGCATCCTTCGTGAAAAAATCGATCGCTTGAGCAGCCGCGTGGCAAAGACGGAGGAGAACATCGAACGGTTCACGGGAAAGGGCGCCGAAGCCATCCGGGAACAGTACGCGAAGTCCATCCGCGCAGACAAGCGCGAAATCGACGAAATCAAAGAAAAGCTTCGCTTGCTGCGCGCAGCAACCCAAGCAGATTGAGCTTTCATTCAATAATGAAAAACCCTGTAAGGCCATGCTTTACAGGGTTTTTTAGTTTCAATTGAAGCTTACCACTCCTCGTGCTCACCGGGAAATGAAAAGCACCGGTAGCCCTCGTCAGCGAGCCAATCAAGGTAACGCGGCAACGTCGAGAGCATGCGGGGGGCGGCGCGCTCGGAATCGTGAAACACCACGATGGCACCGGGTCGGGTGTGCGTTCGGAGGCGGTTGAAGCAGTCGTCAGGGGTTTGGGTGTCGTCCCAATCGCCGCTGAGCACGTCCCACATCACGATGCGCGTGTGGCCTTGGAGCGCCTCGGCCTGTTGCCGAGAAATGCGCCCGTACGGCGGGCGAAACCACCGGCCGTCGCCCACGAGTTCGCGGCATCGGACGTAACTGCGCAGGTAAGACCACGTCGGCGTTTCCCAACCCGATTCGTGTTGGTGAAGGTGGTTGCCGATCGCGTGCCCGGCTGCGCGCAATTCGATGGCGACTTCGGGGTAGCGCTCCAGGTTTTGGCCCACGCAAAAGAACGTCGCGGGAGCGCGGTAGCGGGCGAGGATCCGCATCACTTCCCGGGTGACTTCCGGGTGCGGACCGTCGTCGAACGTCAGGTAAACCGCGGGAACCCCGTCGCGGGTCCGGGGACCGTTCCACGTGAGGTGGCTGGCCACGGCCTTGAGAATGGGAGGAGTCTTCGAAAGGTACACCGGGAAGGGTTTGGCTTGCGCAAGTTAGCGGAAACCAAACAGCGCCCGGAGTCCTCAACGGCGCTACCTTTGCGGCCAAAGATCGCAACCCATGGACTACGATTTTCAAGCCATTGAAGCCCAAGCCCAGCGCACCTGGAGCGAGCACGACGCCTACCGGGTGACGGAAGATCCTGCGCGGCCGAAGTACTACGTGCTCGACATGTTCCCCTACCCTTCAGGCGCCGGGCTCCACGTCGGCCATCCACTCGGCTACATCGCGAGCGATGTGTTCGCACGGTACAAGCGGCACCGGGGCTTCAACGTGCTGCACCCCATGGGCTACGACAGCTTCGGCCTCCCCGCGGAACAATACGCCATCCAAACCGGCCAGCACCCGGCCGTCACCACCGAGGCGAACATCGCCCGGTACCGCGGTCAGCTCGAGCAACTCGGTTTCAGTTTCGATTGGAACCGGGAAGTGCGGACCAGCGACCCGAGCTATTACAAGTGGACGCAGTGGATTTTCAGCGAGCTCTTCGAATCGTGGTACGACCGCGCGGCGGAGCGGGCTCGGCCGATTGCGGAATTGGAGGCGGCGTTCTCAGAAAACGGCACGTTCAGCGTTGAGCCGGCGTGCGAGGCGGACTGGTGGAAAGGCCTGCCGCGCGCGGAATACCCGTTCTTCGGGGAGCACTTCAGCGGGGACTTCACCGCCACGGATTGGGCGTCGATGACGGCGAAGCAGCAGCGGGGGATTTTGATGCATTTCCGGCTCGCTTACCTTGCGGACAGTGAGGTGAATTGGTGCCCTGCGTTGGGCACGGTGCTCGCGAACGACGAGGTGAAGGATGGGTTGAGCGAGCGGGGCGGCCATCCGGTCGAGCGGAAGCGGATGCGCCAGTGGATCATGCGGATTTCGGCTTTCGCGGACCGGCTGTTGAGCGGGTTGGACGGCTTGGATTGGACGGACAGCATCAAGGAGGCGCAGCGGAATTGGATCGGGCGGAGCGAGGGGGCGGCGGTTCATTTTCAAGTGGAAGGCCAAACCGACCGCATCGAAGTCTTCACGACCCGGCCGGACACGTTGTTCGGAGCGAGCTTCATGGTGCTTGCGCCGGAGCATCCGCTCGTGGCGGCCTTGACCTCGGCGGAGCAGCGAGCGGCCGTGGAGGCCTACCAGGCGGCGGCGGCCCGGAAATCGGAGCGCGATCGCCAAGGGGACAAGGAGGTGACGGGGTGCTTCACGGGCGGGTACGCCCTGAACCCGCTGAACGGGGACCGGCTGCCCATTTACATCGCGGACTACGTGCTGGCGGGGTATGGTACGGGCGCCATCATGGCCGTTCCGGCGGGGGATGAACGGGATTGGCGGTTTGCCCAGGAATTTGGCATCGACATCCCGTCCATTTTCGAAGGGCACGATCCGGCGGAGGGGGCTTGCACCGACAAGTCCGCCACGTTGACGGCGTCTGGACCGCTCGACGGCATGCGGGCCGCGGATGCAATTCCGCGGGCCATCGAGCTGATCGAGGCCGGGGGCCACGGCGCGGGCCGGGTGAACTACCGGCTGCGCGACGCGGTGTTCAGCCGGCAGCGGTATTGGGGTGAGCCCTTCCCGGTTTATTATGAAGGGGACGAGCCGCAGCTCATCCGGGACGAGCAGGTGACGCTGCCGCCGGTGGATGCGTACCTCCCGACTGAGGACGGCGAACCGCCCCTCGCCCGCGCCCGGCGCGAGGACTGGCCGGTCTTCCGCGGCGATCGCATGGAGGCCAACACGATGCCCGGTTGGGCGGGGTCAAGCTGGTACTTCCTGCGCTACATGGACCCGCACAACGACGCGGCGTTCTGCGATCGTTCGAAGTCGGATTATTGGGGCCAGGTGGACCTTTACGTCGGGGGAGCGGAGCACACGACCGGGCACTTGTTGTATGCTCGGTTTTGGACCAAATTCCTGCACGACCGCGGATGGATTGCGTTCGACGAGCCGTTCAAATCCATGATCAACCAAGGCATGATCCTCGGCCGATCCAGCTTCGTCTACCGCATCCAAGGCACGAACACCTTCGTCACCCACGAACAGCGCAAAGCCCACACCACGCAACGCCTCCACGTCGACATTTCGCTCGTCACCAACGACAAGCTCGATACAGAAGGCTTCAAGGCCTGGCGCAGTGAATTTGCCGACGCGGAATTCATCTTCAACGAGCACGGTCAGTACACCTGCGGCCACGAGGTGGAAAAGATGTCGAAGTCGAAGTACAACGTCCAAACCCCGGACGAACTCGTTGAAAAATACGGCGCCGACACCCTCCGCTGCTACGAGATGTTCCTCGGCCCGCTGACCCAGCACAAACCCTGGGACACCCAAGGCATCAGCGGCGTCCACAACTTCCTCCGCAAGCTCACCCGGCTCTACGCGAACGCCGCGACGGACGCCCCCACCGAGGACCAACTTCGCATCCTGCACAAAACCATCAAAAAGGTCACCGACGACATCGACCGCCACGCCTTCAATACGGTCGTGAGCGCCTTGATGATCGGGGTGAACGAGCTGACCGATTCCGGTGCCTGCAGCCCTGAATTGCTGCGGCCACTCGCGGTACTGGTGAGCCCCCTTGCACCCCACCTCGCGGAAGCGCTTTGGGCGAGCGCTGGAGGGTCGGGTTTGGTCCTTGTCGCGGCGTGGCCTGAAGCCGAGGAACGGTGGTTGGTTCAGGATGAAGTGACGCTCCCCGTGTCCTTCAACGGAAAGGTTCGATTCAAATTGAATGTCGCCGCCCAACTCGATTCAGTTGAAGTTGAATCGATTGTCCGATTGGACGAACGAACCGTGAAACAAGTTGGAACCGGGACCATTCGAAAGATCATTGTGGTTCCCGGACGCATCGTCAACGTTGTCCTGGGCTGACGACCATCCCATCTGAGCGCGCATTTGCCCGCCGGAGCGGGCGTTCTGTTCATAAGTAATTAGTCCACCGGATTTCCGAATTCATCTTGCTTTTCGATGGATTTGTTCGGATATTGCCTTGCCTTTCGCCTCCAATTTATGCACAAGTGCAGCACACGCCGCTGCCCTTGTCGGAAGACCGCGTCTGAAGTGTAAGTTGGTGGGAGACAGGTAGCCTGACCCTAACCAAATCCTCGCGACATGCGAATTCTTGCCATCTGGTCCACGTTGTTTTGCCTTGGTGCAACTGCACTTCATGCCCAGCCGACGACCGCTTTCACAGCTGACCCCATTCCCGAAGGCTATTGGCTAGAGGCTCAGCCATTTTTGGTCCATGAAGGCATGGTGGGAGATGCGGATTTCACTGGACAGACCACCTACCGACTCGTCCTTCACACCACCGATGCAACGGCGTACGTGAGTTCCGCAGGGGGGGATGCATCGAACCCGTTTGCATTGAATTCTTCCTCCGAGCCCGCTTGGTTCAACCACCCGTTTGGCGTGAACATCGGGGCGGAAGCGAACCTGTCTCTCGCCGCCTTCTTTCCCGATTACCTCTACGACAGTTGGCTCACCATCGGTGCCACTTCAGAAGTCCCGGATTACAGCATTTCCAACGCCGTGGGCGCAATCAATCCCTTCACCGCGTTCAATGCAGGCCAAAACGTATTGGTTAACGACCCCATCGGTTTCGCCCTTTTCACGCTGTACCCCGGCCCGAACGCAGCGGGCCACCCGGCCTTCGCCGGAGACGATTTGTCCATCGTTTTGGGCCAAATCACCACTTCTGGCACCCTCTCAGGCACCTTCTACATCCAACTTTTCCCGGACGGCACGCAAACGACGGACCTGCGCTGCCACTTCCCCATCCTGAATGCGAATCCCTACGCGCAGCCGGGATGCACCGACGCTGCCGCCTGCAATTTTGATGCGGACGCCACCACGGATGATGGGTCCTGCACCTTTGCTCAACCCGAGTACGCGTGTGACGGAACCTGCCTTGTGGACAGCGATGGCGACGGGATTTGCGACGCATTCGAAGTCGCGGGCTGCACGAATCCGGAAGCGTGCAATTACGCACAGGACGCCACCGATGACGACGGGTCGTGTGCTGTGGCTGAACCTGGTTTTGACTGCAACGGTGAACTGACCAGTCCGGAGGGGTATTGGCTCCAGGCCGAGCCGTTGGTCGAGCACGCGGGCAGTGTGGGAGCCACGGATCTCTCGGGCCAAACCACGTACCGGCTGGTCTTGCACACCCCGTCCCCCGCTGCGTTCGTTTCTGCGCTAGGCGGCGATGCGGGTTCTCCCTTCGAGCTGAATTCCACCTCGGAACCCGCTTGGTTCAATGATCCGGTGACGAACTGGGATTTGGGCACCGACGTAACCCCAGCCCTCTTCTCGTTCGTCCCCGAAGCGGCCTACGATTCGTGGCTGACCATTGGGGCAACCGCCGCCACGGACGGATACGATTTGTCGACGGCCATCGGCGCCATCAATCCCTTCACCGCATTCAATGCTGGCCAAAACGTATTGGTCAACGACTCCATCGGTTTCGCCATTTTCACGCTCTACCCCGGCGAAATCAGCCCCTCCTCTCCAGCCTTCGCAGGAGAAGACCAGGCGATAACGCTTGGCCAAATCACCACTTCAGGCAGCCTCTCTGGTTACATCTATGTGCAGATTTTCCCCGACGGCACCCAGTCGAACGACTTGCGTCATCGGTTCCCCATCCTGAACGCTGCGCCGTTCGGCACCCCAGGTTGCACAGACGACGCGGCATGCAATTTCAATCCGTCAGCGAACGAAGACGACGGATCCTGCACCTATCCCGAACCGGCTCTCGACTGCGACGGGAACTGCCTCAACGATGGCGATGCGGACGGCATCTGCGACGAATTCGAAGTGGCCGGATGCACGGACGAAACCGCCTGCAACTTCAATGCCGATGCGACGGAAAATGACGGTTCGTGCAGCTTCGCTGCTGAGGGATACGACTGCGCAGGCAATTGCTTGAACGATGTCGATGCGGATGGCATTTGCGATGAATTCGAAGTGACCGGCTGCACGAATGCCGCAAGTTGCAATTATGACGAGGCGGCCACGAACGACGACGGTTCGTGTGAATTCCCGGCCGTTGGTTTTGACTGCGACGGAACGGATTTGATGGCGGGCCTGCCCGAAGGATATTGGCTCCAAGCTGAACCCATTGCTGTGCACACCGGCGTACTTGGCGCTGCCGACCTGAACGGTTCGACGACCTACCGACTGGTCCTGCATACGCCCACGACCGAAGCCTTCATCTCGGCCATCGGCGGCGATGTGAACAACCCGTTCGAATTGTATTCCACCAGCAACCCCGCTTGGTTCAATGCCCCTTTGGGAGTCGATGTGGGCGGGGAATTCAATCCAGCTCTGCTGAGCATCGCCCCGGAATTGGCCTACGATTCGTGGCTGACCATCGGAGCGACGGAAGAAGTTGATGGGTACAATTTGAATTTGGCCGTGGGGGAAATCAATCCCTTCATCGCTTTCAACAACAACGAAAACACGGTGGTGAACGACGATTTGGGATTCGCCCTGTTCACCACCTACCCGGGGTCTGTGGATTTGGATCACCCCGCTTTTGCTGGTGATGATTTTGCCATCACCTTGGGCCAAATCACCACTTCAGGAACCTTGTCGGGTTGGATTTACATTCAAATTTTCCCGGAAGGCACGCAAACCATCGACCTGCGGCACCGCTTCCCCATCCTCAATGGCAATCCGTTTGAGGGCGAAGGATGCATGGACGTGTTGGCGTGCAATTACAATCCAGCTGCAACGATTGAAAACGGCACCTGTACCTACCCGCCCTCGCAATACGTCGACTGCGATGGCGTCTGCCTGAACGATGCGGACTTCGACGGAGTTTGCGACGAGTTCGAAATCGCCGGTTGCCAGGACGAAACCGCCTGCAACTACAACGCGGATGCGACCGATGAGGACGG
>ENA-OUOG01000636-OUOG01000636.1-marine-metagenome-genome-assembly--contig:-NODE-636-length-45161-cov-5.692707_pt1 | contig 45161 bp, 27 predicted proteins | sample MGYA00248635_ERZ508505 | MGnify/ENA primary metagenome ERZ508505 (study PRJEB26176, sample SAMN06267871) | marine metagenome | isolation source: Saanich Inlet, British Columbia, Canada | place: Pacific...
TTCCGACGCCCGCGAACGACAACGACGACGTCGCGACGGAGACCGCGACGGATGCGATTCCGACGCCCGCGAACGACGCGAACGACGTCGCGTCGGAGACCGCGACGGATGCGATTCCGACGCCCGCGAACGACAACGACGACGTCGCGTCGGAGACCGCGACGGATGCGATTCCGACGCCCGCGAACGACGCGAACGACGTCGCGTCGGAGACCGCGACGGATGCGATTCCGACGCCCGCGAACGACAACGACGACGTCGCGTCGGAGACCGCGACGGATGCGATTCCGACGCCCGCGAACGACGCGCGCGCCGCCGAAAACGAGGTGGCCGCGCTGTTGCGTGAGAAGGAGGCGCAGGAGAAGGCGGCGGACCCCGGCGCGGTCTCTGACCGCGCGGGTATGGGTTTCATGAAGCGATCTTCGGGCGCGCGCGTTCCGCGGAGGGCCCACGAGGGCACGCAGGAGGCGCGAGTGGAGTCCGCGATCGGGTTCGACCCGCGTCGGATCGCCGCCGGGCTCGGGCTCGAGACGCGAGCGAGCGAAAAACACAGAGACGAATTCGGAGACGGAGCGTTCGTCGCTGGCGCGCAGGAACGACGCGTCGAGGAGGCGCTCGACTTTCGTCCTGCATAGTCAAACGAGTCCACTACCAAAAAGTAGTCTGTATGTCCAATACCTCACATAAAACGAACGAACCACCACCTCTGTCCTACACAGTCTACGTTTAGTCGTTTTTACACGCGTCGTAATATCATACTACGCGCGTATGTCGTTCACGGGCACGGCGAGCGCCACCGTTTCTCCGTTTTTTTTTAACACGGCGCGTCTCGAGAACTGCGGCATGTACGCTCTTCTAATCCCGCGCGACGCGTTCGGGCCGGAGCAGTGCATGACTCGGTCGGACATGCACAGCACGGTCCCGGCGCGCACGGCGCACACGCGCACGGTTCGAAACGCCTCCGCCGCGTTTTTTCGTTCCGTTTCAGTGAGGTTTTCGCGCCAACGACGGTCGGATAAAACGTTCAGTCGGTTCGCGTCGTGCGCGTACCGCGACGACGCGGCGAAGTGCGCGTCATTTATACATTCGTCCGCGTCTGCGTCATCGACGCGTCGCCTCTTGTTTCGTGTTCGCACCGCCTTGTCAGTCTCTTGGGGGTAGGGCATAACACGCACGCACCCGTTGGTCGCGTCCGTGTCGTCCAGCGCGGTCCACAGGCTGACGTAGGGGACGCGCGTAACTTTTTTCGAGTTTCTCGCCGCCGCGACGATCGTCGCGTCGTCGCACCACTGCGAGTCCCTGTGCCACGCGAAGCGCGCGTCTGCGCTCGAGGGGGGCTTGACGATGTACTGGTCGTTGAACAGGCACACATCGTCGGTTCCGGTTCCGGTTCCGGTTCCAGTGTCGGTTTCTCTCGAGACGCCGAATTCGGAGGAGGACGAGGAGGCGACGGAACCCGAGAGGAGCGCGCGCGCCAGCGCGCCGAGGGGGCCGTCCGGCGCCAAAGTCGCATCCACCGCCGCGCGCGTCACCGCGCAGGCTTCGGACCTGTACCCCCCCACCCGCGGGTCGGGCGGGGGACAGCACCCGCAACACCCGGGAACCTCAAGTATGCACCCGAAATCGCGAGAGAGCCACTCCAGGGACGCGTCGCAAGGCTCCGCGACCTCCTCCTCCTCCTCGGGAGGCGCGCTCGAATCTCGACGCCTCGGCTCCGGGTGCCCCCCGAGCCGCGCGTAGCGGCGCGTCACCGCGTCGCACTCGGCGCGCAGGACGCGCAGCTGCGCCGGCGACAGGACATCCTCCACGATGACGTACCCGTCGCGCGTGAACGCGCGCGCCAAGCCATCCAGAGCCTCGGGGGACATCCCGGCGCGCGCGCGCTCTGCCATTCTTTTCGTCAGCGCGCTCGAGGGAGTTTTTTTTTTCGCGGTCGTAGTGTCGAGTGATGGATACGTCGATTTTCCGATCGAGCGAGAGCGTCATCGTCAGATCACAACCGGTCGAATCGACGCTCTCCTTCCGCGGCTTCGCGCGTGCGACGACGCGCGGAGAGGCACTAAAGAAAAAAAGCCTCGCGAACTCGACTTCGAACTTCGGCGCGCCCGCGATCGGTCGCTTATCTCCGCTCCTCTTCCAAGCCTCTTCGGCGCGAAACAAAAGCCAAAACGGCTTTTCCGAAACGCTACCGAAAAAAAGAGCAGAGCGCTTTTCTTTCCGAAACACGCCTACGCGGCGGCGGCGTCGGCGGCGGGCGCGACGGCGGGCGCGGCGTCCACCTTCTTGTCACCTTCAGTCTTCTTGTCGTCACCCTCCTTCTTGTCGCCCTCGGCCTTCTTTTTCCCCCGCCCGCCGCGGCCGCCGCGGCCGCCGCGGCCGCCGTGCGCGGCGCGGCGAGGCGCGCCCTGCACGTGCGCCCCATTCGGGCCGGTGACGTTCACGGCTTTCGTCTTTTTGTCATCTCCACTTTCGACGTCGTACTCGACAACCTCATCCTGTGTGTTGGCGTGAGGAGTTGTGAGGAGTCACAAATCGTACGAATCGTGAAAAACACAAAAGGTAGGTGGGGTTTAGGGTCAGTTCCGAGCGCGTCAGTTCCTGGAGAGCTCTCGGAGACATTATGGCGCGTTTTTTCGTAAAAAATTCTTCACCGAAACTCGTCGTCGGTGTACATCGCGATGTGCGATTTTACCAAACGCAAACAACGATTTCGGCCAAAAAGCAGGCGCGGCGCGCCCGACGACTCGTCGACGCGTGGCGCTGACGGTGACGCGGGAGAATGCCGAAACGCCGTGATCGCGCGCTCCGACGCGGGCGCTCGCGCGTTTTCGCGACGCTCGACACCGCGCGTCTCGAAAGGCATCGTGTCGTCCGCGTCCTCACGCGGAATCCGGGCGCGCGCGCCTCGGAGCCGCGCGAGCGTCTCGCGTCCGCGCGCGCGCCCGGACGCGCGCGCGCGAAAAAAAGCGCGCAAAAAAGCCCGAAGTTTCTTTCGCTCGCGAAACTGAGGGAACCCGCGGTTGGGGCGCGCGCGCGTACCTCGCGCAGGGAGCGGAACCCCTCGGAGTGGATCGCGGTCTGGTGCACGAAGATCTCCTCCGAGCCGTCGTCGGGGGTGATGAACCCGAACCCCTTCTGGGTGTTGAACCACTTCACCTGCGCGCGTCGCCGGCGGAGGGGAGAGTCAGTTACGCGGAACGAAGACGCCACCATCGAACAATCCATCGGTTGTTGTTTCGCCAGGCAATCCGCGGCGAGATCGGCCGCGCCGGAGGCAGGGAAGCGCGCGCGAGGCGATTCAGGGCGCGGTTCGTTTCGCGCCGCGCCGCGAGCGTCGTACCTTGCCGGTGAGCTTCGTCATCGTGTTTCGCGGTGGGAACTGCGACGGAGAGAGCGGCGCGCGTGCTGCAATGGTGCCGTCGGCGGTTGACGAGACAACTATGTTTCGTTCGACGCGACGCGACTTCTTCGTCAGAGCTTCGTCATGCCTGCCTGTCAAATCGAAGGCGGTGTCAAATCGAAGGCGGTTGAAAGACGTGACGCGTTCCTTTTTCCCTTTCGCGAACGCGCTTTCGCGATCGCGAAGATATTTTCGAGAAGGAATTTCCCGGTCAAATCGGTTTTTTCAAAGGCGCTTTCTTTTCTCGCTTTGAAATGCCCACAGCTGTCGTTTTCTCACGACTCTCGTCGGTCGGCGTGTTCTCGTGCCAAGAGTCACGCGTAGCGACGCCATCACACCTCGTGTCACGCGTCTGATCGCCGTCCCTCCTTCCGGAGGCGCAGAGGCCGGCCATTCAGTGGTCCACGCGCGCGCGCCGCGGCGCGCGTCGGGGCGGCGGCGCCGCGCCCTCGGACTTCCGCCGGGGGCCGGCGCCGGCGGCGCCGCGCGAGCCGCGCACCCCCCCCCTGCCCGGGTCCCCGTCGGGCGACAACAAGGAGAACAAGGAAGGCGGGATGTCTTGGGCGGGGCAGCTGTGGAAACAGTACGACCCCATAAACAAGATCATCTTCCCCGGCGTGGGTTCTAAGCCCACGTACAACGAGCGAGGTACGTCACGAACGAGGCGCACGCGCGGGACGTCAGACGCCCCTGATCGCCGCGCGTCGAACGCGTCGCCTCTTCCCGCCCCGAGACGACCGATTCAACAAATACGGCGTTCGACTTTTTCCGCTGTTTTTCGCAGACTCAAAACGCATTTGCGAACGATTTCAGACGCGCGTCACCCCAGACACGTTTCGTCCGTGACGCGACGCGACGCGCTCGGCTTTTTTCTCGAGTCACCCTCGCCGTTTCGTGACATTTTTTTTATGGCGCACATTTTTACGCGAGACTCAACTCACGCGCGTCCTCTCCGTCCCTTTTCTCGCGCAGGCAAACCTTTCGTGGGCGAGCTGCAGGTCCGCGACGTCATCTACAAGACGGTGATCGTCTCGTTGCAGGTGTTAGTTCCCGGCGGCTTGTGCGCGCCGCCGCGAAGGATCGAGTGTCCGTGCCTCGCCGTGCTCCGCGCCGACGCCAAACAGTTGCGCAAGTGCAAAGGCAAGGCGTGCGTGGTGTATCTGCACGGCAACGGCACGGACATTGGCGGCGCGGCGGAGGAGGCCAAGACGCTCGCCCGGGAGTTGGATTGCCACGTGCTTGTTCCCGAGTACCCCGGCTACGGCTTAGCCGAGGGTGAGAGCTCGGAGGATACCGTGGACGCCGCGACGCACGCGTGCGTGCGATTCGCCGTCGAAATTTTAGGAGTGCCGCACGAGCGGTTAATTTTATACGGGCGTTCAGTCGGCACCGGGCCGGCGGCGGCGGCGGCGGCGCGGATGACGAGTTCGTCGCCGTTGGGCCCTCCCGCGGCGCTCGTGCTGCACAGCCCGTACACGAGCATATACGAGTACGCCAAGGAGAAAGCAGGGGGTCTGCTCTCGTATCTGCTGGTGAGCGAGCGGTGGCCGACGCGAAGCAACTTAACGAAGGTGGGGTGCCCGACGCTGCTCATCCACGGCGACCGCGACGAGGTGATCCCGTTCCGGCATTCGGCCAAGATGCGCAAGGACGCGGCGAAGCGCGCGAACGCGCACAAGGGGGGTACGCGCGAGTCCGAGTCAAGATCGAACGACTCGAGCCCGCGGGGCGACCGCGGGAGCTCCGGCGAGCGCGAGCGATTCCCGGGGAGCGCGCAGACGGGTTTGGTGCAGCTGCACGTGCAGAAGAACGCGACGCACAACGTGTTTGACTTTTACGGTGACGTCGCGGACCCCATCGCGTCGTTCCTGAAACGGCACGAGCGCGCGCCGTGGCAGAGCCGGGGCGAACAACGGGAAGCCATGGGTCTGGATCTCAGGCACCTGGAAGCGCGCGTCCAGGAGGCGGGGCCGGGGGAGATGGAGGAGTACCCGTTCGCGAGCGCCGCAACGTGACGGCGCCGTTTCGTCTTTTTCAACGATTCTTCGCACCACAAGATTCTAACTCTACTACCTTCACGTACCTTCACCGCACGCGTGATACGAGCGTGTGTGTTTCACCAAAACTCGCGCGCTCCGTGCACCGCCCCGCCCCCGAACCGCTTGGGCTCGAACGACGTCCCGGGTTCGATTCCCGCGAGGAGCGGCGCGTGCGCCGTCTCGCGCGGCGGCGCCGCGGCGGCGAGCGCGTCGCGCGCGCGTCTAACCAACGCGCGGAGCCTTCCTCCGTCCAAACACACGCCGCCCGCGAACCCGGTTTCGAAACCGGGTCTGTTTTCCAAAACGCCACCGAAAAAAGCGCTCTCCGCGGCGGACTCGCTCGCGTCGAGCTCGGCGAGCGCGCGGACGGCGGGCGCGAACATCTCCGCCAACGACGTTAACGTCTCGTTAGAAACGCCGTTGTTCGCGTCGTCGAAAGCGAGACCGCCGTCGCCGAACCGGTGAGCGTTGGATCCTTTGAAGCCTCCCGACAGAACGAGCTCGATCGCGGCTTCGGCGGTGACGGCGAGCGCTCTGATTCCTCTTTCGTGCGCGCCCACCGCCGCCGCCGCGAGCGACGCGATCGTTGTCGGGTCGGCGACACCGCCCAGCGCCGATCCCTGAGCTCCTGCGAACGCCTCTCGACCCGAAGCGCCTCTGAGTTCTTCGTCGCCTTCGCCGGCAAGGGCTTCGAAAGCCGCCGCCGCCTCGGCGGAGGCGGCTCCGCCCGCGCCGCGCGCGTCGGCGAAAGCCGCGGCGGCGGCGGCGACGCCGCCGTCGCGCGCGAGGCGCCTGAGCTCGACCCGCCTCGCCTTGAGCTCCTCGCGCATCTCCTCCGCGCAGCGGTGCGCCAGCCGCGCGAACGAAGACAGCGTGGGCCGCGGCGACGCGCGCGCGCCGTCCCCCGGACGCTCCGTGAAGGCGAAAACAGCCGCGCCGCGCTCGGCGAGCGAGAGCTGCGCCGAGACGAGCGTCGCGCGAATCGCTCTCAACGCCTTTTCGATTTTGGCGGCGGCGGCGGCGGCGACTGGGGCGGACAAACCGCCGACGGCCAAAGCGTGTCCCCCCGCGTTCGATTCGGCGACCCTTTTCGCCACTTCGCCGTGCGACGTCTTCAGTAAAGGCCTCGTTCGCGCGTCGGACGCGGCGGCGACGAAGCGGTCGTACTTGGAGTCGCCGCACGCGATTTGGGCGGTTAAAGAGTCCAGCGCGGGGACAAACTCGTTCAACGTCGTCTCCGAGTTAGTCGAGTTGTCAAAGGAGACGAGTCGCGCGACGAGCGCGACGGCGGCTTCCAGCTCGGCGACGTCGCACATGTGCGCGCGCTTCGATCGGTCCGCCAGCACGCGGTGCAGCACCGCCGCGTGCGCGCGGCAGAAGGAAACCGCCGCGACGCGCGTCTCTTGGTCGGGCGACGCGTTCAACAAAGTGCCCGCCAGCCTCAGCACGGGAACGAGCAGCGCGTGGTGCCTGGCGCGCGCTAAAGGAACGCGCGCCAGGGGCGACGCGGCGGCGACAGAAGCCGCCGCCGCGGGGTCGACGTCGTCCAGCGAACGCCGCCGCTCGGAAAAGTCGCCGTCCATGAAGACGTCGTTTACGTCGTCGCCGTAGCCCAGACGTCGCCGCTGCGCGCCGCCGCCACCCTCCGCGCACCGCGCCTCGGCGCGCGCGCGCGCGGCGGCGGCGGCGGCGGCGGCGGCGGCGTCCCCGGGCGAGTCGTGCGCGTACGCGTCCACGGCGCGACACGCGGCGAGCGCCGCCATGGCGCCGGACTCACACAAAGCCTTGGCGCCGCCGGGGAGCTGCGCGAGTCTTAAGAGCACGCCCAGCGCGGCGCGCGTCGCGGCGAGGCGCGCGGCTGCGGCGGCGGTGGGCAGAATCACGTCGGAAAGGTTCGCGCTCTGCACGGCGGCGAGGCAGTGTCGAATCACGCCGGCGCGAGCCAGCGCGCGCGCCAGCGCGCTCGTCGCGGGGTCGGCGACCAGCGGAGGCGCGATCGATCGCGTCGGTGTGAGTCCCGCGGCGGCGGCGGAATTTCCGCCGGCGACGCGCGGGAGACGACTCAAGTCTCCGCCGGGCGGCGCGCGGTTTTCATCCGCGAAGGCGAAATTCGGAAACGTCGCAAGTCCTTCGCCGGAAGTCTCTTCGTCGCCGAACGCAAACCCAGAAGCGTTAAGGCTGTGTTCCGCGGCGCGTTCGCCCGCGGCGCTTCCCGAGGCGGCCACCGCGGTGAGCAGCGCCTCGGCGACGGCGAGCGCGGCGGCGCGCGTCGCGTCGTCCACGGCGGGGTCGACGATGTCCCGTCCGACGACGTCCGCCAACGCGACGGCGTCGCGGCGGAGAAGCGCGCCGACGCCCGCCTCGAGTTCATCCTGCGCGCGCGCGGCGCGTCGCGCGGCGACGCGCGCGTCGCGCGTCTCTCGAGAGACGTTGACGTTTGCATTCGAGCCATTCGAGCCATTGTTCGGTGGCGCGGAGGTCTCGCCTTCGCGAACGTCCGCCGTTTGGCGTACGTCCGCGCCGTCCGCGTCTCCGACGAGACCCTCGGCGAGACGCGCCACCGAGCGCGGGAACCGCCCGGCGGCGCGCTTCGGGCGCGCGTACTGCAGAAACGCTAGTAACGACTCGTACGCGCACGCGCGCGCGTCGACGTCCAGCGCGACGGATTTCCCGCCGGAAGAGCCCGCGGAGCCTCCTAAAGAGCCCTCCGCCGTTCCCAAACGCGCCTCGCCCCGCCGCAACGCGCCGAGCACGCCGCGGAGCAGAGCCTTGCACCGACTCGGGTCCGGAGTAGACAGGCTCTGCCCCCTCGCGCCGCCTCCGCCGCGCGCGAACGGCGAGACGGACAAGGCGAAGGCGGCGGCGTCGACGACGCCGGCGCCGGGCGAGCCTCCGCCCACAGCCGCGTCCGTCGCGTTTGACGCCGCGACGGCGGCGTTTAACGAGAATCCGCTTTCGGTATCCTCCTCCTCCTCCTCCTCCTCGTCCGAAAGAAAACGCTTTGTTTCGACGCCGTCGCGCAGTTCGCCGAGAAGCGTCGCGGCGAGTCGCGCGAGCGGCAGATCCAGCGCGCGCCACCACGCGTCCCCCCCCCCGTCGCCGACGAAGGCGGAGAAGTTTCCGTTGTGAGACGAGACGCGGGGTATCGGGGTCTGCGCGAGGCGCGCCAAAACACCCTCCGCGAGCGCGAAGAGCACGTCAACGCCGCCGCCGTGTTCGGAAGCGTCGGGGTCGTGTTCGACAACACTCTGCCCTCGAGCGGGCGTGCATCTCGAGGCGACGAGCGCCACGAACTCGGCCCAGGCGCCGGCGACGTGCGCGTGCGCGGCGTGCTCCTCCGCGCTGGCGTTGAACGCGCGAGCTTGGCGAACCGCGCTCTGCACGGCGAGCTTGTGCGCGTCTCTTGAGCTCACGAGTCTCGTCGTCTCAAACATCCGACGCGAGTTTTCCAAAAGCCTTCCACCGAGCGCGGCGACGCTCACCACGGCGTCGCCGCGAGACGTCACTTCGAAGCACCCGCCTTCTGTGATCGTTCGGCGGTCAGACAGCAACGCGTCCACGCCGAGCCCCGCTCGTGCGGCGCGCGTCTCGTCGGACAAGAAACCAAACGCCTGCAGCGCGGCGTCGGCGGCGGCGAGCGGGGGAAGGGGCGGCGGCGGAATCGTCGCCAGCGTCTCGAGCGCGGCGAGCCGCGGTTTCTCGACCGCGAACGAAGAGCCGTTTTCGAAAAACGCGGAGCCTGGGTGGTTTTCGAATCCCGCGTCTCCTCCGCGCGTCGCCGCGCGCGCGAGCGCCGCGGCCAACGGAGGCAGGTCATCCAAAGTCTCCACGGGCCAAGAACTTTTCGGCGCGCAAAAGTCCAGCGCGGCGGCGGCGACGCGCAACAACCACGCGCGGTGGTGCGCGGCGGCGGCGCGTCGTCTATGGTCCAACGGGGGGGTCGCCGCGAGCGCGTCCGCCGCCAGCAGCGCCAAACGCTGTTGGCCGCCCGGCGCGCCCGGGGGCCAGTTGGTCACCGCCTCCAGCGCCGCCGGCGCCGTGCGCTCGTCCGCCACCAGCTCGAACAGAACGCGCGCGGCAGCCTCGGGGGGCGCGACGTCGGCGTCGCCGCAGCACAAACTCGGCGGGGTCGCCTCTAAAAGCTCCAGGAGAACCGTCAGGCACGTGAACTTGTCTCCGAAGGGCGACGCGTTGAGCCCGAGCAGCGCGTGCGCGACGTTGGGCGCGCGTCTTGGCAACGCGTCCAGGATCACGTCCAGCACGGCGGCGCCCGCGGCGGCGACCGCGTCCTCCGGGTCGCCGTCCAACGCGTTCGAGCTATTGTTCTCGTCCTCCGTCGAACGCGAAGTCTCCGACGCCGCGCGCGAGGACGCCAACTCCAGGACGCCCGCCGCGCCCTCCGCCAACGCGTCGACGGCGTTTGGCGGGAGGAGATCTAAAAGCCGCTCGTTGCGCTCGCTTAAAACGGCGAGGATCTGGATCGCGCGCAGCGGGACGCGCGGGTCGAAGCGGTAGCGGCAAAAGCCGAGCACGCACGCGCACGCCGAGGGGTCGCGCAGGAGCGAACGGTCGACGGTTTCGGCGCGCATCGCGACGGCGCGGCGAAGCGCGACGGCGTCGGCGCGATCGGCGTTTCTCGTTTGGACAGAAACGTCGGAAACGCCGCGGAGAGACTCTCTCTCCGTCCCGCTCGCGGTCTCGTCGGAGGAGAGACTCGATCGGGTCGCGTCGAGCGTCGCGACGTCCAGCGCCATCGCGTCGTTCAGAAGCGCCAGCGCCTCGGCGGTGGCCGCCTCGAGCGCTGCGCCGTGCGCCGCCGCGCGCTCGGCGGCGAGCCGCTCCGCGCCCAAGGAGAGCACCGCCACGACGCCGCGGAACAGCGGACCGTCGCTCATGAAGTCGGTCATGATCTCCAAACCAGGGGGGATCCCCCCAACGCGGTTCGAGTCTCGCGCGTTCAAGTCTCGCGCGAGCCGTTCGGCTCCTCCCGCGTTCCAGTCCACGCCGCGTCCGCGCGTGTCTCGTCGCGGCGAACGTTCGTGTAACGCCTCCTCCCCGAATTCGAATCGACCGCCGTCGACGGCCGCCAAAGACGCGTCTTCGTCCCCGCTCCGCACGGCGTCGCGCCAGACTCGTAACTGGATGCGGAAGTGCTCGAGCGCGTCGCGCGCCAACCACCACCGCTCCTCCTGCGAGTTGTGCCGGCGTCTTCGAAGCTCGCCGAACACGCGGTCGCGGACAAACGCAAACTGCGCGAACGACGCGCGCCCGGCGTCGGCGCACGGGCCGACGCGGCCGCCTTCGCAGGCGCGCATGAGCTTGTTCACCAGCCGGACGTACGAGGAGGCGTGCGGGTACGTGCGCGCGCGCGCCTCCGAATACGCGAGCTCGTACGCCAGGTCCGCGCCGGGAACGGCGAGCTGGTCCCGCGCGGCGGCGGAGCGCTCCGCGCCCTCAAACGCGCGGCGCTCGTGGAGCCACCGCTGGCGCGCGGCGGCGGCGGCGCCGTAACCCCCGTCTGCGAAAGCGCGGAACGCCTGATCGTCGAAATCGACGCCGCCGCGACCGTAGCCGCCGCGACCGTCTCTCTGCTCGTGGAAACGATCGTGCGCGCGCGCGCCGCCGTCGTACCCGGCGGCGTCGTCGAACGCGAACGCGCCGGACGACGACGACAAAGACAGATTGGCGCGCGTCTGCAAAATCGCGGCGGCTTCCATGCGCGCCCACGCCTCCGCCGCGCCCGCCGCCGAGTCGCCCGCCGCGGCGCCGGCGCACTTCAGCAGCGCCGCCTTGAGCCGCGAAGGCACGGGGTTGGCGTGCAGACGCATGAGCGCGTCCAGGAAGGAACCGCCGCACCTCTGCGAGAGCCACGCCACGCGGTCCCGCGCCTCCGCGCCGTCGCCGCCGCCGAGGCAACGCGTCAGCACGTCAAGATACGCCACCATGCCTTGCACGTCCGCCTCGGGCATCTCGCGGTCCGAGTCCACGGCGCGCGCGTCCAGACCACCGTCCGTCGAGCCTCCAAAGGCACCCCTCGCGGTCGCGGCGCGATACGGCGCATCTCCAGAAACGGTCTCGTCTTCGACGTCTCCGAACGCGAACCTGCGGTTGTACCCGGCGACGGCGCCGAGGAAGTGGTCCCACGCCGCCGCCGCGCCCTCCGGCGGCGCGCGCAGTCGTTCCCAGACGTCGCGCGCGCCGGCGTCGCCCGAGGCGGCGAGCGCCGCCAGCACCTCCAGCGCCGCGGCGAGCGACTCCACGCCGTGCTCCCACTCGCAGATGGCGTCCAGGAACACGCGCAGAGGAGGCTGGTTCGAACGCGTCTCGGACGAGTCGCCCCGATTCGGACGTTCGGCGAGGTTTTCCGACACGTCGCGCCGCGCCGACTCCGGGCTCTGGCGGTACGCCTCCGCGAGCGCTCGGCACAACGCGACGAGCGGCGCTTCGCGCACGGAATCCTCATCCTCGCGCATCGCGCGCAGACGCTCACCCTCGGAAAAGTGCACGTCGTTATCATCGTTTCCGACGGGTCCGTCGTGACCGTACGCGGGGACGCCGTACGCGTCAAACGCGTCATCTTGCGCGCGGTTCGCGCGGTTCGCGAAATCGTCGGCGCTCGCGGCGTGGCGCTCCTCGCGCGCGATCTGCTCCGCCGTCATCGCCGGCGTCACCGCGGCGAGCGCGTCGCCCAAGTCGGCGTCGTGCAGAGCCGCGCGCATCGCGGAACGCAAAATTTTCAGACTGAGATCCAGGTACGCTCGCCTGGAAAACTCGTTTTCGTCGCGAAAAGCACCCGTCGCCAACACGCACCGCAAAGACACGAGCGCGCCTTCGTCCGACGCGGCGACGATTTCCTTCTTGGCCGCCTCCGCGTCGTTCGCGGACGTTCCCGAGTTTCCCGACGAAGAAGAAGTGGCGAACAACACGGCGAGTCCGCGGGTGAATCTTCCGAGCTCCAGAATCTCCGCGCGCGCGCAGCTCACCTCCGCGGCGGCGTCGTCCGCCGCCGAGCGGTCCTGCGACCGGCCGAACATGAGCCCCCCGAAGCCGCCGCCGAGCGCCGCCGAGCGGAGGGGGTTCGCGGCGGCCATCTCCGCGGCGGCGTCGGCATCGTCGCCGTCGCGCGCGCGCCGGAACTGCGCCGCGGCGGCCGCCGAGGCGGACGCGAGCACCGGGCCGAACGCGGCGGCGGCGGCGGCGACGGCGGCGGCTTCGGAGGACGAAGAGGCGCCCGACGCTGCAACACCCGTCTCCGTCGTCACCGCCTCGAGCGTCGCGAACAGGATGGCGAGCGCCGCGGGCAGTTCGTCCGCCACGCCCGCGGCGAGGTCGCCGAGCTCGTCGATGCATCCGACGCGCGCCTCCGCCGCGGAGAGGCTCGGGGGCTCTTCCAGACTGCCCGACCTCCCTCCCGCGCCGGTAGACCCGAAAGCGGAGTTTGAAAAACGTCCCCCGCCCGCCGCCGACGGCCCGAACGACCTTTGGGACCCGCCGGACCCGCCGTTCGCGCCGGGCCCCGTCGGTCCTCCGCCGACGGCCGCGGCGCTCTCCGTCGCCGCGGCGCGCGCGCGCACGTCCGCGGCGGCGGTCGCCAGCACGGGCGACGCCGTCTCGGCGAAGAGACGAGCCAGGCTCTCGAAGTCGTCGCGCGCGGCGAGACATGTTTGATTCGCCTCCGCGCGGATTTCTCCGCTCGGGTGTATTCGCTTGGCGAGCGCGACGGCGCGGTGCAAGCACTCCGCGAGGAGCTTGCGTTCGTGCGCGAGCCAGTCCTTCTTCCTGCACAAACGGCCGCGCTCGTCCACCACGTGCGTCATGTCCGCCGCGGCGGCGGCGATCGCGGCGTCGCTCAGTAAACCGGTAACCCCCGAGCCTCCGGAGCCGGCGAAGTCGTTTCCACCGTACGGAACGACGCCGCCGCCGGGAGTCGCCGCCGTCCCCCCCGGGGTCTGCACGACGTACGCGCCGCTCGCCTTGGCCTCCGCGGCGGCTAAGTCGCCGGGAAAGGGAGACGCCAAGAGTTCGCACAAACGGCCGATCAACGTTCTTCCTCCAACGCCCGTCAAGATGTCAGCCACGAACGAATCGACGACGCGCGCGAGCGACGCGCGGTCGTCGCGAAAATCTCGCGTTTGATTCTGTGAACTCAATCCCGTATTTCGTAACGTCTCGCGCAGGAGGCGCTCCAGGGACTCCACCCTGTTCTGGCGCTCGCGCAGGAACATCCCCGCCGCGGGCTTCAGGCACTGCTCGGGAGGCGCGCCGCGCTCCACCGCGGCGACCAGCAGCTCGACGCAGACGAGCTCGTTCAAGTCGAACGCGTCGCTGCGCGTTTTTCGTTTCGCGGAAAAAAATTGGTTCGCGTCCAAGGCGTTGGCGAGACGTGTCAGCACGGGTCGAGCCTCCGGGGTCGGCGGCGGGGAGGACGCGACGGGACGCGACGGACGATCGGGCGCGTCTTTTGGTTCGCTCGGGATCGGACGACGCGCCGGGCGGGGGGCTCCGGGGAGAGGGCCGAGACGTCTCTCGCGCGTGCGAGCCCGAGCGCTCGTCGCGGGAACGGGCAGAAAATCTCAAATCTCGCGTCGGGTCTTCGCGGTGCGGCGTTCGGGGGGAACGGTGTGTGCGCCGTCCGAGCCGTGACCGATCCGATCCGGCCTTTTCGCGCCGACGCACCTCAGAATGAGCGCGTTCTCGATGTCCAGCGCCCCCAGCCTGACTTCGCGCCCGCGGACCTCGACCGCGCCCTGCCTGACGACGGCGCGATCTTTCTCTTCGCGCGGCGGGTACGCCAGGGGGTTCGCCAGCATCTCGCGCGCGTCCCGCAGCGCCGCGCGGGTCTCCTCGATCTCCACGTCGCTCACGACGCCGTCGAGGTCCAGCGCGCGCACCGCCGCCAGCATCGCGAGCGACTCGTGCGTCGCCGCCATCGTGGGCCTCGAATCGGGAGGTCCCGGACGGCACGCCTGCACGAGCGCGCGCTTTTTTGTTTCCCTGCGCTGTGCGCTCTGCTCTCTCTGTTGACACTCGAGGGCGTCGCGAACGGCGAACGACCGCGCTTCAAATCGAAACCGCGCGTCTTCCCGTACGACGGAACAGTCACAAGAAAGTGCGAGCGCTTTTTTGTCACTGGAAATGCAGTACGAAATGCGCGTGTGTGTGCCTTTTTCGCGAAAACGGACTCAACGCGCGAACCCTAAAAACCATCGCGGAATAAAAGCCGCGACGCACGCCGCCCGGTGGCCCTCTTTGGAACGCGCACGCACGGTCGTGCGTGAACAGTACAGAAGCCAACATGGTGGCTTACGCTCGGGAAGGCGAGGTGACCAAGTCCGCGAAGGCGCGCGGCTCGGACCTCCGCACGCACTTCAAGAACATGCGCGAGACCGCGATGGCCATCAAGAAGATGGAGCTGCAGGAGGCGAAGAAGTACCTCGAGGAGGTCATCGCCATGCGCCGCTGCATCGTCTTCCGCCGCTACTGCGGCGGCGTCGGCCGCACCGCGCAGGCCAAGAACGAGGGCTCCACCAACGGCCAGGGCCGCTGGCCCAAGAAGTCCGCGGAGATGCTCCTCAACATCCTGAAGAACGCCGAGTCCAACGCGGAGGTACGCGCGGCATCGAAGCGGCTCGCGGTGGCGAGCGGGTTTTTTTCTCGGGTCGCGCGTGCGGTCGAAGCGCGCCGGCGAGCGCCCGCGACGCGCGCCGCGGGGTCGATCGCGGGGCGGCGGAGAGCCTTCACCACATGCACGACCGAACGACGCGACCGGCGCTGGCGTCCGCGCGTCGCGGCGGCGCCGCGGGCGCGTTCGCCGTCGGGATCGCGACCCGCCACGCCAGGGTTTTCGCGAGAGCTTTGCGTTTTCCGTTTTTCGAGACTGCGAAGGCACTCGACGGAACGCTCGCCGCAAAAACACTCCTCTCTCTCCTCTCTCTCCTCTTCTCGCGTTCTTAGACTCACCACCCACGTCTCTTGTCTCTCCGTCCGGATGCGATGATTAAACCAACAGGTCAAGGGTCTTGACACCGACGCGCTGTCCGTGTTCCACATCCAGGTGAACCGCGCGGTGCAGCAGCGCCGTCGCACGTACCGCGCGCACGGTCGCATCAACCCCTACATGAGCTCGCCTTGCCACGTCGAGGTTGTGCTTTCGGAGGCTGTGGAGGCGGTGAAGAAGGAGGCGGAGAACCCCCGCCGCGTCGGCGCCAAGGAGGCGCGCCGCAACGCCGCGCGCCTCAAGAACGGCTCCACCAACGCGTAAAGATTGATTACGAAGAGGACGAGGAGTACGAAGTGGGTGCGTGGATGTTGGCGACGCGAACGAGACGACGGTAATAAGGTGTCTTTTTTCGACGACGCGATTACACGGAGACGCGCGCGGCGGGCCGCACTAGGCGGCGAAGTCGAGTTTCGTTGTATTGGTCACGAAAGAGGACTCTGGCTGGAGTCGTCGTTAACCATCATATCATATCGTCGCGTATAAAAATCTTTGGTCATCACTTCGGCGCGAAGAGCGAGTCGCAGAAGACGATGTCTCTGATCATCTTATCGGCGGCGGCTTCGAACTTGGCTTCGAGCTCGGTTTCGCCGACGACGCGCGCGCCCGCGGCGAGGAACCGCAGAAACTCCTGCACGCGCCGGAACGCCCGCACGATGCTCCCCTCGTACATCTTCCGCTCGCCGTTCGCCATGCGCATGATCTCCGAGAACGGCGCGCCGTCCATCCACCGTCTTGCCATGTCCATGAGCTCGGGGCGAAACTTCCCGACGTAATCCTTCGCGGAAGCGCTCGCGCCTCCCCCGTTTTGGCCGTCGAGGCTCTCCTCGACGTCCAAGCCGACGTCGGACTCGTGCTTCGCGACGACCCGCGCCGCGTCCTGGAGCCTCTCGTACGCCCTCTGCGCCTCTTTGGACATCTTCTTCACGGCGTCCTCGGCGTCGCCCGAGCCCTCGCGCCACAGCAGCGCCGACACGAGCGCGACGGTGGAGCCGACGTCCAGTTCCTTAAACGTGCCGTCGAACATCAGCTCGGTCGCCACGAGCTCGTCTCCGGTGTTCATCTCGCACGCCACCTTGCCCTTCACCAACGCTACGTTCGAGTCGGGGTCCAGATGGTCCAGCCGACGCAACACGCGAAGACGTTTCGAGAGCTCGTCTCTTTTGATCATAGAGCGCGCCTCCGCCGCGGCGCGACGCGCGAGACGCGCCGCTAAAATCAACTCCCGTTTCGCTTGAAACGTATTCAACAGCGCCGGTAACGTTTGGTCTTCGTGTAACGAATGCGTAGACACCATGCTGGTTAAGCGTTTTATTTTCCCATCAAGGCTCCGAAACTTTTTTGAGTCCACCTTCATGTCCTCCTCCGCGCGGAGTTTAGGGACGCCGTCCGGGAAACGGCGAAGCACCTCGCGCGCGCTCGCCAGCGCGCGCGTCTTCGCCTCGGCGTTCGCCCTCAGGTTTTCGGGCAGGTACACGCGCACCGAGCTCAGAACGTCGAGCTGGCTCAAGTTCACGGTCATGACGCGCGGTCGCCACGACGACTGTTGCGTGTGAAATTGTTCGTTCGCTAAACGAAGCGCCTCCCGCCCACTCGCGTCTTTACCGAACGCGAGCGGGTCCGGCGGGTCCGGCGCGCGCATCGAACGAATCTCAAATCTCGAAGCGCCCTTTTCTTTTTTCGCGCCCGTCTTGCCCTCCTCCGCGACGCAGAGCACCTCCACCTCGAACACGTTCGTGCCCGGCTTGCGGTCGTGCCCGACCACGACACACCACTCGCTCTCGATGCTCGCCGAAGCGAGCGCGGCGGAACCGCCGTCCGCACCCGCGCGTAACGCCTCCTCCGTCTTTCGCGCGGGATCCGTCGTCAGGACGCGCGCTAACCGACCCGGCGAGAGGAACGGCGCGACGACCTTCGGTTCGTTTAATACCGTTCGTAACTCCGCGCGCAGCGTCTTGAGCGTGTCCGTCATCGTGACATAGTCCGTGACGTGTCTCTGAACGGCGCTCGGAAGCGACACCGCGTCCCGTTCGCGCTCCAACCGTGCGGCTTCGGCGTCGAGCGCCGGCGCTCGTCGCTCGTTTTGGAACTGCGCGAAGGACTTTTGAATCAGCGAATTCGCGTCGTGGCCTTCCAGCCTCGTGAGGTTGGTGATCATGCCGTAGGTGAGTCGGAACGCGGAGTCCAGCGGGTCGGACCGCCCGTGGAGCATGTCCCGCGCGACTTTGGGGTCCATCCGCTCGTCGATCATCAAAATCACCAGCCCGCGGTCGTCCAGTCCTCTGCGACCGGCGCGGCCGCTCATCTGGACGTACTCGCCCGAGCTGATCCAGCGGTAGCCGTTCCCGTCGAATTTGCGCGGTGAGGTGAACACGACGGTCTTCGCGGGCATGTTCAGCCCGGTGGACATGGTCTCCGTGGCGACGAGAACTTTCAACAAGCCTTCCTGAAACAGAATCTCGACGATCTCTTTCAGGCGGGGTAATAAACCGGCGTGGTGCGTCCCGATGCCGCGCCGCAGCGTCGGGAGTAAGCTCGCGACTTGCGGCAATCGCTTGTCGTCGTCGGACAAATCGTCCAGCGCGTTATGGTAGATGGTCTCCACCATGGTCTTCTCGTCGTCGCCGTTCAGGTCGATCCCTTCGCAGTCCTCCACCAGCTGCTCGCACTCGTTCTTGGAAAACGCGAACACGATGCACGGGTCGTAGTTCTTCGAGGTCACCATCTTGATGATCTTCTGAATATCCGAGCCGGCGCCCGTTTTCGAGCCGCCGCCATTATTTTTGACGCCGCCGCCGCCGCCGTCGTCGTCCCCGGAACCCCGGTTCGCGACCCTGCCGCTGGCGTACCCGTCGCTCGCGGGCGCGACCGCGTTGATGGCTTTCAAGAAGTTCTCCTGCCGGAACGTGTTCTCCTTGTCGTAGCACAGGTACACGCCGTCGCCGCCGCTGGGGAAGATGTAGTGCTCCAGCGGCGTCGGTCGGAAATCCGTGTACACGAGGTGGCAGGGCTGATCGTGCAGCTTCACGATCCACTCCGCGAACTCGCGCGCGTTGGGAATGGTCGCGCTTAAAAACGCGTACCGCACTAAATGCGGCAGACCTGCGATGGTTTCTTCCCACACAACGCCTCGGTCGGCGTCGCGCATGTAGTGGATCTCGTCGAAGATGACCCAGCCCACCTCGCGCATCACCTCGCCGCCTTTGTACAGCATCGAACGAAGCACCTCCGTGGTCATCACCAGGCACGACGCGTCCGGGTTGATCACCGTGTCGCCAGTCATCAACCCCACGTCTTTAAACTCCGCCTGCAGCTCGCGGTACTTTTGGTTCGACAGAGCTTTCAGCGGACTCGTGTACACCACGCGCTGGCCGTCCCGCAGACTCATCGCGATCGCGTACTCCGCCACGACGGTTTTCCCCGCGGAGGTGTGCGCGGCGACCATCACGCTCTCGCCCTGCTCCATCACCTCCACGGACTTTCTCTGGAACGTGTCCAGCTCGAACGCGTACGCCTTCGCGGGGTTCTCGGGGTCGTACCGGCGCGCGTTCGGGTCGCGCGTCCACCCCGGGGGGTACACCACGTCGTGCAGACATCCGTGGCCGGCGCCCGAAGCGGGGATCCTCGTGCCCCCCGCGGCGAGCACCTCCTCGATGTCCGTCTTCGGGCGCCGATCGAGGTCGAGGTCGGAACCGCCGCCGGCGGCGGCGGAGGCCGAGGGCGGCGGATTCGAGCCGTCGCGAGCGTCCGAAGCGTGGACATCGCCGCTCGTCGTCGCCCTCCCGTCATCGTTCGTCGCCGTCGTAACGTCGTCGACTCTCGGACGCTTCCCGGACGCGCCGGCGGCCGGCGCGACGGAGCTCTCGGCGCGCTTGCGCGCCGCGGGCGACATCCTCGCGAGCGCGACCGGCGGGACCGACCTCGCGCGCGCGGCGAGGAGTGGCGTGGCGTGGACGAGGCGGGTCGTTGTTGCAATCTCGGAGGAGGCGTCGGCGGCGGCGGTTGCTTTTTCCGGGTCGATGGTCGAGTCCGAGACGTGTCGGTCGATTCTGTCGTTTTTGGGTAATTCAACACTGTCCCTGTCCGCCCTCCTCCCGCTCTCCTCTTCACTCGACCCCGCGCGTAGGCCTGAGGGCAGGCAGGCGTCGCGAGGCGGTCGGTGTTTCGTCTCACGATGGAGGAGAGCATCTCGCGATCGCCCCCGATCGCGAGGGACGCGATCGGCGACGACGCGTGGAACTGGCGCGACGATGATTGGTCGAGTTACCTTCGCGTCAAGAACCGCGTCGCGCAGGCGCTCTCGTGTTACGGCGAGGTCCCCGACGAGATGCTCGAGGAGAGCAAGGAACCGTCGGAGGAGGACCTGCGCATCGCGGACCTCGCCGCGGTGACCCCCGCGGCTCGGGGAGGGGGCTCGTTCGAGGACTCGGACGACGAGAGCGCCGACGGCACCGCGGACACGCTCGAGGCGCGCGCGCGTTTGTTCACCCCCGCGTGCCGCGCGCTCCCCAAGGTGGAGCTCCACGCGCACCTCAACGGGTGCGTGCGCGACCAGACGCTGTTGGAGTTGGCGCGTTTACGCGGAGACGCCCCCGAAGGCGGGCCGAGCACCACCCTGGCTTCGCTCCGCGAGACGCTTCGGCGAGAGGACTCGGGCGACGTTTCCGCGTCGGACGCTCCAAGACCGCTGAAGAAATGCTTCGAGTTGTTCAAAACGATCCACGCGCTGTGCACGGACCACGCGACCATCACGCGCGTCGCCGCTGAGGCGGTGGTGGACTTCGCGCTTGATGGCGTGGTGTACCTGGAGCTACGAACCACTCCCAAAGATTTCCCCGAGCGGGGTGTGACCAAGGAGAGCTACTGCGAAGCGGCGTTGCGCGGGATGGCGCTGGGCGCGCACGTCGCGCGGCGCGCGTTACGCCGCGAAAGAGGAAAAGGCCTCCAGTCTTCTTCTTTTGAGACGACGTCGTTCTCAGAAGACCTCTCGTCTTTCGATGATGTCGCGTTCGTCGCGCGTCTGATCCTCTCCGTGGACCGCAAGGAGAGCGTCGCGGAGGCGAAGCGCACGGTTCGGCTCGCCGCGTACCTGCGCGACACCGACTGCGGCGTGGTCGGGGTGGACCTCTCGGGCGACCCGTCCGTCGGCTCCTTCGCGAAGCTCGAACCGGCGCTGAAGCTGGCGCGAAAGAACGGTCTGCCCGTCACGCTGCACTGCGGCGAGGTGGTGAGGCGGGGCGAGGAGGCGGCGATGCTCCGGTTCAAACCGGAGCGGTTCGGGCACTGCGTCGCCACCACGCGCGACGAAGCGCTGTGGGCGCAGCTCCGGGCTTCGAAGATCCCGATCGAGCTGTGCATCACGAGCAACGTCGTGACGGACTCCGTCGAGAAGGAGACCCGAGAGGTCAACGAGACGCCCACGAACGAAGGCACCGGCGGGGTCTCCGACGCGGACGGAGCCGGGAACAAAAGCGGGGACGTGAAGATGTCGGCGGCGTCCGCCGCCGCGCGGCACCACCTCGCGAAAGTGCACCGAGCCGGCCACCCGTTCACGATCGCGACGGATGACCCCGGCGTGTTCGACACCACCTTGTCGCGCGAGTACGCGCTCGCGGCGGCGTCTTGCGGCCTGAGAAGCGAGGACTTACGGCAAATCGCGCGGAACAGCTTCGAGTACGCGTTCGTGCACGCGCACGAGGCGATGAACGAGGACGACGAGGAATTGGCAAAGGGGGACATCGATTTGGTGCGTGCTTTTCTCGAGCGAGAGACGCGCGCGTGGCCGGGTTTGCCCGCCGTCACCGCCGCGGAGAAAATACGAGACAGCGCGACGAAAGCGACGAGTTTGACGAAGCGCCGGATCGCGGGCGCGACACGAGAGGTGACCAGAAGAGTCAACCTGTTCAAGGACATCGCGAACGACCTGGCGGATGTCGTCGCCGAGACCGAGAACGACGACGTTGACGCGTTTTCGCAGAGTCGGCGCGGCGACGAAAAGGTTGGCCCCCGCGAGACGCAACGCGATACGCCGTTGTTTGATCGCTCGGAGCGCTCTTCGAAAACACACGCGCCGGAGGGTTCTTCGAATGTTTCACTTTCCGAGACGACAGACGGTGTCGAACGAGGCGTGTCGAACGACTCCGAAAGCTCCGTTTCCAAGTGGAGCAAGGTGCGCGCCGTCGTCAGCGGCGCGGAGGACGCGGAGGGTGCTTTTTCGTTCGACGAAAACGCTTCTTCTTCTTCGTCGCGTTTGTCCAAACGCGGCGCTGTTTTGAATCTCGTTCGAGGGTTGTCCAAACCGGGATCGGGTGACCGCGCGGACGTGGCGGCACGAACGTTCGTGACTCAAACGCTCATACCGTTGTTCGCTCCTGGTGCGGGCGATTTGCGGGACGACTTAAGCGCCGCGAAGAGGGTGTTAATAGAGCTGGGCTTGCTGGACGAGAGCGCCGCGGACAAACGCGAGACCTCCGCGCCGTCCTCGGCGTACGAGGCGCTCGTGCGCGAGGCGGAGGATACCGATCCGGCCAACAGGAAAAACGAAAACGAAACCGAAACCGAAAACGACGCTTTGGCGACGCTGCGTCGCGTCGGACGCGCGCGCGTCAGACGCGCGGCGCGTCTTCGGCGTCGACGCGCGCGGCGGCGTTTTTTTTTACAAACGCGAGCGAAGATTGTTCGCGCGCTTCGCGAAAACGGCCCCGCGTACGCGCTCGTTCTCAGCTCTTTGTTCGGGAACTGGCCGTTTTCGCGTTTGAGCGACGGGAGCGGTGACGGCGACCCGCTCTTCATCACGGCTCTGGCTCCGCGGCTGGCGACGACGCACGCCGCGGCGCTTAAACGGAGTCTTAAGGCTTCGGGTGCGTTTTTCGCCGACGGCGCCGGCGGGACGCTTCCCACGTACGACTCGGCAAAGGCGCTCATCGCGACGCACGTCGCATGCGTCGGCGTCTCGGCGCGCGCCTCTTGGTCGTTCGTGCGAACCGGAGCGTTTGGCGTTTTCCCGACGCCCGAGACTTTGGCGAATCTTTTGGCGAAACACGCGCGACTCGCGTCGCGCGCGGCGCGACGCGTCTTGGTCGGCGCGTTCGGGTCTTGGTCTTCTTCCGAACCCACCCGGGAGTTGGCTTTTAGTAACGGGAACGGCGCGGCGCATCGCACATCAGGCGCATCAGGCACATCAGGCACATCAGGCACATCAGGCACATCAGGCGAAATTCGGCAAAGGCGCGTTTTTGTCGTTCCGAAACACACAGAGTCTGTGAATGGAGAGACGCGGCGTTTACTTACCGGCGCGTCTGCGTCAAGTAACTCCTTCGGGGACGAAGAAGCCGCTTCGGGAGGAGCGCGGAACGCACACCGCGGTTCCTCCGGCGAAACAAGTGACCGGTTCCTCAACCGGGGTCCGCGGCGGCCTCGGCACGTCGAGCTGGTCGCGTCGTCGCACGACCCGAGCCCCGGGTCGGGCGACCTGCTCCGCTGGGACCGCGAGACCCCGGAGCAGGAGTGACGAGACCTGAGGAGACGGCACGTGTCGTACTCGTAGTACCCTACGAAACGCGACGGCGACGTTACGCGGGAGTTTGACGGATTCGCGCGTTTTCGCGCATTATGTATCGATGACAACGTAGCTAATCGTACGCTCGTATCATCGTCACATCGTCACATCTTCACCTCCGTCGTGTTCACATCACGGGACACGAAACAAACACCGAAACGACGACCCACTCGACCCACTACGCCACTCACGAGACCGCGCAGCATCCCCCCCCCGCGCTCTCCCGCGTCCGTCCGGTTTCATCCGCCGGGAACATGCTCTCGGCGGCGGCGGCGACGGAGACGTCAAAGACTTTTTTCAGATTGTCCTGCGTCAGCGCCGAGCACTCCACGTACGCCGCCGCGCCGCATTTCCTCGCCATCTTCTCCCCCATCTCCGTGGTGACCACGTCCGCGCCGGGCCGCCCGCCTTTGACCCGCAGGTCCAGCTTCGTGCCCACCAAAATCACGGGCGCGCGCGGTTTCGATTTCGATTTGGATCTCCCCTTCTCCTCCAGACGCACCTCCTTGATCCACCGGCTGGCGACGTGCTCGAAGCTCTCGCGGTCGACCAGCGAGAACGCGACGATGAACCCGTCCGCCTGGTCGTACGACAGAGGGCGGAACTGCTTGTACTCGTCCTGCCCGGCGGTGTCCCAGAGCGAGAGGTTCACGGTCCGCTCGCGGTACGGCACGTTCACCGCGTAGTTGTCGAAGACCGTGGCCATGTAGTCGGTCGGGAACGTGTTGGTGGTGTAGCACAGCAGCATGGACGTCTTGCCCACCGCACCGTCGCCCACCACCACGAGCTTCATGGGGAAGAACATCTCGTGCGCCATCGTGGCGCCGGCGCGGGCGTCGCGGACGCGCGCGCGAGGCTCTGGCCGCGACGAAGAGGAGACAGAATATTTCCAGTTCAAAGCTTTCACCCGCGCCTTTCGCGTTTCATCGCCCGGGAAAAGGCGTCGTCGCCACTGTCGAGCGCGCTTTCCCCGAGCATGTCGCGGCGACGCAAGCACGTGCGCGACCTGGTGGACGAGCCGTGCCCCGAGCTCGCGGCGTGCGAGGCGGTGTGCCGCGTCGTGGAGCTGAGGGGGGGAAACCACATAGAGGTACGACGGGAACGCGGCCGCGGGTCCGACGCCGGCGCGTGGTCCGGCGACGACGTGAATCTCGCGCACCGCCGCCGCCGCCCGCGCGTTTCGTCGTTTTCGTCCATCGCGATGCCCGTCGGCGCGCTCGCTGACCTCTCTCTTTCTCGTCTCGAACGAACCGACTCTCCCTTCCGCCCTCTCCCCACGCGCGCGAAGGTGGAGAAGCCCGACAGCTCGAGGACCCTGTGCCGCATCCCGAGCAAGTTCTCGAAGATTTTGTGGGTGCGCGCGGGGTCGTTCATCGTCGCGCGTTTCGAGGAGGAGGCGCTGGACGAGTCCTCGCACGACGCCAAGGTCACGGGCGAGATGACGCGCGCGCTGTACCACACGCAGATGAAAGAAATGCGCCGGGCGAACCGGTGGCCGGCGCTGTTCGCGGAGACGGAGACCAAAGAGTCATCCGAGAGGGTGACCGAAAAACAAGAAGACGACGCCGACGACGACGACGCGTCGGACGACTCGGACGACTCGTTGCCGCCGATCGAGGTCATTCGGAACCGACCGCGACGCGCCAAGGAGGAGAGCAGCAGCAGCGACGAGGATGACGACGAGGAGGACTAGCTAGCTACCGAGCGGCGAGTCGTGAGAGAGATCATATACTCTGCGCATTTTGAGCGTAAGCGCCGTCGTTAAAGCGTCGTCGTACTGCGGAAGCGTCGTCGTACGGTCGGCGTTTTTTAGCAATCATCATGTCACCGGTCGTTTCCTCTACGAGTTCGGGCGCGCGTGACCTCCGCGAGCACGCCGTCCAGCGCCGCGCGCGTCTCCTTCACGAGCGCTTCGATGTCAGCCTTTTGCTCGAGCGACCCGCGCACGACCCGAACGCCAGCCAACACGCCGTTCGGCGGAGACGCGTTCGCGTCGTTCGCGTCGCTCATCTTCCCGATGCGCACCAACAGCTTTTTCTCTTTGGCGAGTCCGTCGTCGGTCCCGCCCCCGAACGCGAAGGTGTCGTGCCACCGCTCGAGCGCGCCGTCCCCGGCCGGGTCCTCCGCGTCGCGCACGAGGACGAGCGCGTCCAGCCCCAGGCGCATGGCCGGGTGCGATGTTTCGTACGCGAGGTCCCCCGAGCAGTCCCAGAGCTGAACGGACACGGTCTTTCCGTCGATGTCTCTCTCCACCTCCTCGATGCGGACGCCCTCGGTCGGGTCGTGGGTTCGAGTCTCGGGCACGGCGCGACCGGCGAGCAGCTTGCACAGGGCGGTCTTGCCCGCCCCCGCCGGCCCCACCACGCACACCTTCACCGCGGCCATGGCTCGTCCGAACGCGGACGCGCGTCTCTCGGTTTGAGACGTCCGGACGTTTTCGGACGTGTCTTCAGTCAAAAAGCACTCACAGGAAACGTTGTGCCCATCGTCCCTCCAGCCTCCGCGACGGGGGCGGACGGCACCTCACAGGACGCCGCGCTTCCGTGCCCGCCTTCGCCGGCGATGTCGTGCACTTCCGCGGCGCGCGCGTGGTCGCGCCCGCGCCTCGCGTCCAAACGCGCGGGCACCGGCGCGAAGCACCGGCGCGCTCCCGCTCCGCGCGCGGCGGCGACGCGCGACGCCGGCCCCGCGAGGGTGGCTGTATTCGTGAGCGGCGGCGGGTCCAACATGCGCGCGCTGCACGCGGCGATGCTGGACGGCCGAGTCGACGCTTCGGTGGCGGTCGTCGTGAGCAACTCTACCGACTGCGGAGGCATTCAGTGGGCAAACGACAACGGCTTGCCCACGCTGCGGTATCCCCCGTCCAAGCAACAGCGGGAGAGGAACGAGGGGTTGTCCCCTGACGCGCTCGTCGAGAAACTGGAGTCGCTCGGCGTGACGCACGTGTGTTTGGCCGGGTACCTGCGTTTGATCCCCCCCGAGCTGTGCCGCCGGTACGAAAACAAGATGCTCAACGTGCACCCCGCGCTTTTACCCGCGTTCGGGGGGAAAGGAATGCACGGTTTGGCCGTGCACGAGGCGGTGGTGGCGAGCGGCGCGCGATTCACGGGGCCGACGATCCACTTCGTGAACGAAAAGTTTGACGACGGCAAGATCTTAGCGCAAAGAGTCGTTCCCGTGTTCCCCACGGACACGCCCACGGACGTCGCGAAACGCGTGCTCGAAAAAGAGCACGAGGTGTTCCCGCACGCGCTCGCCGCGCTCGTGGAAGGAAGAGTCGAGTTCAGAGAGGACGGCGTTCCGCGGATCGTCGCGAGAGGGACGGAGGACGCGTACGAGTAGCGACGGCGCGACGACGACGCGAGACGCGATACGTAGTAGCTTCGTAACTATACACGCTCCGCCGGTTACCACGTGAGTGTGTCACTGTTCGTCTCCGGGCGCGTCAAGAGGAAGCGTCTCGAGCGGTCACGGCGGGTCGAACGAGAAAGCCGCTCGTTTCGCTCTTCCGACGCCGACGTCGAGGCGCTCGTCGCAACGCGCGCCGCGCGAAGACGATCATCATCTTGCATCCTCGAAACGCCTCTGGCATTTTTTGGCCAAGCGCGAGCGTGTTCAAGCAGTCGGCAAAAAGCGTAAACGCGCCACCAAAACCAAAACCGAAAACCGATTCAAACCGCATAAAGCCGTTGTTTTGGCCAAACGCGAGATTCCCTCGGAAGCGCCGAGGCACTTGCACGCGCGCGTCCCCGGCTGCACGGCTCGGGTTCGGACGGAAGGGCACGCCTCCGGCTCTCTCTGCCCGTGCGGGCGCGGTTCGTGCGAAGGCGCGGCTCGCGGACGGGCGCGCTCGTCCCCGCGTCCCCGGAATTCGCGAAATCCGACGGGTGGCGGATTTCCCAACGCGAATCGTGGCATCCCGCGCGGCTTCGCGACACCCTAGCGCGCGATGTTCTACTCTCAGTACATCCTCGCCAAGCGCGGTCCTCTGGGGACGATCTGGATCGCCGCGCACCTGGACAGAAGGCTGAGGAAACAGCAGATCACGGAGACGGACGTCGCCATCGCCGTTCGTGCGTGCCCCACATCTTCTTTTCTTCTCCGCGCGAGGACATCCTCGCACGCGCGGCGACGCCTCCCCTCCCCACTCCGTTCAGGGGACTTTTCTCTGACCCGCCCCCTCTTCGGCGAAACGTCACCTCGACAGAGTCCATCATCAACCCCGACGCCCCGCTCGCGCTCCGGCTCTCCGGCCAGCTCATGCTCGGCGTGGTGCGCGTGTACAGCCGCAAGGTGAATTACCTGTTCCAGGATTGCTCCGAGGCGCTCGTCAAGATCAAGCAGGCGTTCACGCGGGACAAGGACGTGGACCTGCCGGAGGGCGCCGAGACCGCGCCGCTGAACACCATCACGCTCCCCGAGAACTACGACGACCTCGAGCTCTTCTTCGAGCCCGGAGGCGGCGCGGGCGGAAACGCCGCGAGCGACGCCGCCGCCGCCGCCGCCGAGGACATCACGCTAGAGGAGAGCGACGCTTTCGGCGGCTCGGCGTTCGAGGAGCAGTACGCGTACGACGACCGCATACACGGCGACGTGGACGATGACTTCATCGTGGACGAGATGGATCCCGGGTTCCACCCGACGCCGGGCTACCGCACGCCGGGCGCGCCGCCGCGGCCCTTTGGCGAGACGGACGCCGGCGACGTCGCCGACGTTCGGCTGGAGGATTACGACGAGGCGCCGCAGCGCAGCGACTCCGGAGACGGGTTCGGCGGGGACGGTTTCGGCGGGGACGCCGAGACCCCGCTCGGGGACGGGGACGGGGACGATGACGATATCGCGCCTTTGCCTCTGGACGACGACCTGGAGGACGAGAACGGCGTCCGCGGGACGGTGGTCGGGTTCAAGACGCCTCCCGCGGGCGAGAAGGGGTCCGGGAAAAAGGTCGTCGCCGACGGCAAAGAGAACGCGCCGCACACGGGGAGCACCGTGGTGCTGGAGTGGGGCAAGACCGCGCAGAAGGCGGCTCGGCCGGAACCCGCGAAAAGAGCGCGGTCGAGATCACGGCAAACCACGATGAAGCTCAAGTTTGACGGCGCGACCATCCTCGATCGCGACGCGGTGAGCCGCGCCATCCGCGACGCGAGCGACATCACGAAAACGCGCGTCCCCGGCGTGATCCGAAGAATGGCGGACCTCGCGGACGACGACCGCCCGTTCGGCGCGGACGAGGAGCGCGACGAGGCAGGACACGCCACGCTCGGGTACTACCGCGACGCGCACGGCGTGGCGCCGCCCCCGGAGACGCCCGCCGAGGCGAGAGCCGCCGTGCGCGGCGCCCTCGGAGGACGCGATCCGCTCATGGGGCACCGCGCGTCGCGGCGTTGGCTCGCGGCGCGCGCCGGGTGCGTGCGCGCGCTCTGGGCGCGCGCGGGCGAGCGCCGCGGCGCCGGCTTCGCGCGGGACCCTCGCCACGCGCGCGGCCGCCGGCGCGGGTCCGTGCACGGGAGCGTCGCCGGCGACGCCGAGGACGTCGCGCGCGTCGTCGACTTTGACGCCGGCTTTGACGACGACGGCGATTTCGGAGGCGGATTCGACGACGACGACGAAGGGCGCGGAGATCTCGGAGATCCGACGGATGAGCACATGGACGCGTTCACGCCCGGATCGGGTCGGCGTCTCGGCGCCGCGCGCGCGGCGAGCGATGCGCTCGGGTCCGAGCCCCCGACGCCGGCGGGCGCCCCCTCCGGGCACGTCGACTGGTCGGCGGCGACGAAGAGGATGCTCGCCGACGTCGCGCCCGTACTCGAAAACGGCGGCGCGACGACGGTTTCGGAGATGACCTCGCGACGCGACGAGAACAACGCGAAGGTGAAGGTTTCCCGGAGCGAAGCCGCGCGCATCTTCTACCAGGTCTTAGTGCTCAAGACGCACGGGTTCGTGGACCTCGAGCAGAAGCGGGCGTACGGCGACATAGACGTCGTCGCGGGGCCCAAGATGGTCGAGGCGGCGTGAAAGGAGAGAGGCGCGCGTAAGGGGGAGTTTGTTTTTGTCCCGCGCATCTTTTTGCGCGTAGCGGAACGAGGCGTCTTTAGGCGTCTTAGGACGGACGGACCGCGCGTCATCAAAAAACGCACGCGTTCGTGTTCGTTTTCATTTTAAGACGAAAGAATGATCTCTTACACACTCTCTCGCGACCGAGGGTCCGCTCGCGGGCTAACCCCGACGGGACGCCATGACAAGACAAAAAACACGTACGACGTCCGCCGACTCTCGCGGTATGGCAGTTGAGTCTCCCTGTTCCGCGCGCGCGCGCGGGGAGACGGGTGACAACGAGTCATTCACATTCCTTATGACCCGTTCTCCATCACGAAGGCTATGTACACACGCGCAAGCGATGAGGTGAAAAGGTTGTTTTTTTCGGGTAACCCTTCACCTCGGACGAGGACCTCTGGAACCAGAGGGTGACCTCTTTGAAGCGCTACTTTCGTAGGGAGTTCGAAAAAAATCGCACCGATTCGGCCTCGCGGCTTACGCGCGGACACCCTGCGAGACGATGGTGGTGCGCGCACCCTCGAGGTTCTCCTTGGGGGTCACCACCGTGTTCTTCTTGCCGTAACCGGAGTTGTACATCATCTCCTCGAGCACAGCCTCCCACTTCGCGGCGGGCTTGCGCCACGAAAGGTCCTGGCCGATGCAGGTGGAGGACATCTTGGAGTAGGTGGGCGTGCCGTACACCGCCGCCGCCGCCGCGCACGTGTCCACCATGGCGTCCACGTCGTCCGCCTTGAGCCCGTCGGGGTCCATGGCGCCCATGTGGAAGCCGGTGACGCCCTCCTTGACGGTGTCGACGAGACCGCCGGTGGACGCGACGATGGGCACGGTGCCGTACTGCATGGCGTGCAGCTGAATAAGGCCGCAGGGCTCGAAGCGCGAGGGCACCATCAGGAAATCGGCGCCGGCGGTGATGTAGTGCGCGATGGGGTTGGAGAACTTGACGACGCCGGCCATGTTGGGGGAGAGCTCGTCGAGGCGCTCCAGGGTCTTCTCCATGGACTTCTTACCGGTGCCGAGGATCACAACCTGCGCGTTGGGCACCTGCCTGAGCAGCTTGGGCATAGCCTCCATCATGATGTCGCAGCCCTTCTGCTCCTCGAGGCGGCCGATGTAGCCGAAGATGGGAGCCGAGGGGTCCAGGGGGAGACCAACCTCCGCCTGGAGCGCCTGCTTGGCGGCAGCCTTGCCCATGGCGACGGTGTTCTTGTCGTAGGTGATGTCCAGGAACTTGTCCGTCGTGGGGTTCCACTCGGTGGGGTCCATGCCGTTGACGATACCCTCGATGCCGCCGGTGGCGTTGATGATCGTGTTCAGCTCGACGCCCTTGGACGCGGAACCCGCAATCTCCTTGGCGTAGTTCATGGACACGGTGATGTTGCGGTCCGAGTTGATGAACGCAGCCTTCATCCAGTTGTCCTTCTGGAACTTCTTGCCGAGAGGGGTGGAGTCAACCTGGCCGTCCTTCTTGGGGGAGCGCTCGTCGTACATCTTGCCCTGGGAGTCCTCGAAGAAGAAGTCGTTGGACGCCGACTCGGGGAGGCCGAGCTCGCCCATGGGCGTCGGCCAGAAGCGGCCCTGGAACGCGATGTTGTGCACGGTGAACGCGCACTTGGCGTTGAGGTACTTGCCTGTGGATGTTCACGAGGACAGGGATGTGACGGGCGGAGGTTCGAAGGTCAGCGACGGCGTGAGATGAGGCGCGTTGCACGAGAGGAGACACGCTTCTTGGTCGTTCTTCCGAGCGACGCGCGACGCGGCGGGCGGCTTTTGTGTTTTTTTTCTCGTTCCCGACGTTCGAGCGGGAAAATAAAAATCTGCGCCACGGTGGCGACAGTCGGATCGTCCTTTTTCCCCTCTTGCGCGCGAAAAAAAACCCGCTCGGATGTCTCGCGTCACGCACCGTTGGGCCTGTACACCTTGTTGATCATGACGGGCACGAGGCCGGAGTGCCAGTCGTTGGCGACGAAGCACACGTCCTCGCCGTAGCCGAAGGGCAGCGCCATGGGCGCCTCGAGCGCCGCCTTGCAGAACATGGCGAAGCGCTCCTGGTTATCCGCGAAATCAGCGCCGTTGGTCTTGCCGTACAGCTTCGAGCCGGTCTTGCCCCACACCTTGGCGAGGAACAGGGGGTGGTCCACGAACACGCGGTCGACACCCTTCTTGTGCTCGTGGAAGAAGCCCACCTGCTTGCCGAGCGCGTCCACCTTCACGGAGGTGTCCCAGGCGCCCTTGTACTGGTCGTAGCGGGGCGAGATGGTCATCACCTTGTGCCCGCGCTTAGCGAGCTCGACGGGGAGCGAGCCGACGACGTCGCCGAGACCGCCGGTCTTGGACCAGGGCGCAACCTCGGTGGAGACGAAGACGATCTTCATGGGCCTCGCCGCCTTGGCGGTGTAGGGCGCATCGCCCGCGGCGCGAGTCTGTTTAGGGTGACGTAGGTAGCGAGGTGATTATAGGTGAGCTTTTCGGTCGACGACACGGACGACGAGAAAAAACAAGACGCGTTCCGAAAAAAAAACCACACAGAGGGGGAGCACATCCAACTGGCGCGTTCGTGGTTCGAAAAACAACGCCCCGTCCACTTGTCGCGGTGGCGCGTCGACGCTTGGAGGCGCATTCGAACCACGGGAGGCGGTGGTTGACGGGGGAACGCGCGGTCGCCGCGCGTCGGAACGCGCAGGAAACGCGACGAGAGCGCGCGCGTATTCCCCGGGTCGACGGCCCGGCGCGCGCGCGGCGGCTCGAACGCGCGTGCGGCTCGAACGCGCGCCACATCCGGCGCGGCGCCGGCTTCTCGTTTTCTTTCCGAGACCCCGCGCGTCGCCAAATATCTCTAAGAAAGCGTAACTACTCGGGACGCACCTGGACGTTGCGCGCGGCCTTGACGTTCTTGCGCGCGGCGGCGGACCTGGAGACGCGGCGGGGGGGGTGGATGTCAGTCCGGGATCGTCGGAACCGACGGGAACGTCGCGTCGCGCCCGGGCGCGCCGTTCCCGCGGCGGTCGTATCATCCGAAATTTCGCAACTCGCGGCACGTCCGCCGCGGCGGTGGCGTCGAACCGGTGTTCGCGTCGGAGAGCGGGCGCGGCACGCACTTGAGCTGGGCGTTGACGCCAGCGAACTGGTGGGTGGCGAGAGAAGAAGCCATAGTGACCGGTGGAGGGTGGGGGGTGGGTGCGGAAGTGTCGCGCGCGCGCCGCGCCGCGTCCGGAAGCTTCGCCGCGCATTCCCGAGCGGGAAAAAACACACACCCATTTTTCCGGACTGCTCGAGGGTGTGACTTCGGAGCGTGCCAAATGGCACGCGATTGCGCAAAATGGGCGGCGGAGAAGCGTTTTCGCGCCCGACTCGGAGGCGCCGATCGCGTGTTGGCAATTCGATTTCGCGAATGTCGTGACTGCGAAGGTACTGAGGGAAAGGAAAATCCACGAATCTATCCAAAAATCCAGACTGGATGCCATACGGTTCGATCGGTTGAAAAAAAACAGACATTCTGAGCCTCTCTCGCCTGAACGGGGTGCCGAGCTGGACGCGCCGGCACACAGATAAAACAGACTGGCACGGGAGGCGCGGAGGGGAAGTTGATGAGTCGCTGGGATTTTTTTTCGGTGAAGCGGTCTGGCTGCTGTGTCGGTCCGTAATCACGCCGGTCTGTGAGAAGAACTTTTGTTCGCGCGCGACACGAACGATCGACGCATCGTCACTCGCGCGCGCGCGCCTCGAGAAGCGTCTGCGCTTCACCGCGCGCCTCGCGATGCGCGCGGCGGCGGCGTGCACGGCGCGCCACCTCGCGGCGTCGCGGTCGGTCGCGTCGCGCGCGGCGTGGCGCCTCCCGCCCCGGCTCGGGACCCCGGCGCGCGCGTCGCTCCGCGCGACTCGTCGCGCGGCGTGCGCATCGACGACCGACCCGTCGTCGTCCGAGCGCGAGACGCGCAAGACGCTGTACTTGATTCGGCACGGGCGCACGGAGATGAACGAGTACCTCGCGAAACACAGGTGGGACGACGCGCGGTTCGAGGACCCGATGCTGTTCGACACGCGGCTCACGGACTCGGGCGAGGCGCAGGCGGTGGCGCTCCAAGCCATCACCTCCACGCTCCATCCGAGCCCGCAGCTCCTCGTCGCGTCGCCGCTGCGCCGCGCGATGCGCACGGCGGACCTCGCGTTCGGGCTCGAGCGGTACGATAACACGCCACGCGTGACGTGCGTGCACGCGCGCGAGCGCGTGTTCCACGCCTCGGACGTCGGCCGGCCCGCGGGGGAGCTCCAGCGGGACTTTCCGAGATGGTGCGTGCGTGAGATGGTTGAGAAATTCGGGGACGACGCGCCGTGGTGGTACGTCGGGGACGACGAGAACGACCGAACCTCGGAGGGAAACCAAAAAAAACCCGGCGTGACTCGCGCGCGGGTGACCGGCGGGTCACAAGTAGGGGGGCCCGTGTTGCGGTCCGGCGTGCCCTCCGAGCCGAGCGAGGTGTTCGAAGCGCGCATGAAAGATTTGAAAGACTGGCTCGAGGAACGACCGGAGTCGCACATCGCAATCGTCGCGCACTGGGGGGTGTGGTTCTCGCTCACCGGGCGCGAGTTCGAGAACTGCGAGCTCGTGACGCTGGAGCTGGAGGACCTCGAACCGGGGAAGGGGAAGATGCCGGTGTAGCGAAGGTTGTGATGTATATGATACGACGCGTCGTTCGCGTCAAATCGCGAATGATTTGATCTCGTCGCGCGCTTTACGCGAAAAGGCATCCGCTCCCCAAACAAAACGCGCCTCTCGACGCTTCAGAGGAACCGATCATCAATCACTTGGTCACCTTGTACTTCTTGATGGTGTCGAGGAGCTTCTTCGCCTCCGGGTCGTTCACGAAGTGGTCGCGCACGGGCTGCAGGATGACGTTGATGTGCCTCGCGAGCGCGGGCTTGACGTCCCCGGGGTGCAGGTCGCCGTTCACGAAGTCCTTCTCCACCTCCTCGTACGTCACGTAGTCCTTGTCGCCGCCGTCATCCTCTTTGCGTTTCACGGAGAAGACCCCCGCCCACGGCATGACGATGTACTTGACGTACTCCAAACAAGGGTTCCCTGTGACTTCACCAGGCGGGCAGTACGCCTTCTTGAGCTTCACGTTGACGTCCGCCTCGGAGTCCTCCATGAAGATAGCGCTCTCCGGGTCGCTCTTCGACATCTTCTCCTGGCCTTGCTTCAAACCCATCAGCATGTGGTGGGACAAAATCACGGGCTTGTTTTTGCGCTTGATGTCGTCGCAGTACTCTCTTGCGAGCATGTTCACCTTCCGCTGGTCCACGCCGAGCTGGCAGATGTCGGCTTTGAGGAAGAAAATGTCCGCGCACTGCATGACGGGGTAGAAAATCTGCGACGCCGCGAGCTCGTCCGTCTCGCTTCGGCCCATGATTTGCGTGCATCGCAACACGCGCGCGAGTTTGTTGCGCCGCGCGATGTCCAAAACGAGCGGCCAGTACTCGTGGCCGCGCTTGTTGATCTCCTCGCTACTCCAAATGAACTCGACTCGCGTCAGGTCCATCCCGATCGCCTTCCACACCTCCACCATGTACGCGCCCACTTTCTGGATCTTCTTCAAGTCGCCGCCCATCTTGTTGTTCATGAGCGCGAACCAGTCGGCGACCCAGAACTTGAAGTGACACCCCGCGCGCGTCAGTTTGTTGACGTTCAGGCACTTCATCACGCCCTGCGCGATGTGCATGCGGCCGGAAGGCTCGAAGCCGTCGTAGCACACGGGCACGGGCTTCTTGTCGAGCAAATTCCTAAGCTCCTCCTCCTGGATGCACTCCTCGCCCACGGAACGGCACAGCGCGAACTTCTCATCCAAAGTCAGCCTGTTTGTGGAGTCAGTGAGCGCAAGAAAGGGGTCAGTCGGACTCCGACGTGGGGGGGAGGGCGACGCGCCGCGCGCGCCGCGTGAGGTGCGAGCGGGGGGTCGTGTGGCGCGAAGGTCGGGCGCGCGCGCGCCGCGCGCGCCGCGCGCGAGCCTCAGCCTCGAGCCCGGCCGATCGGTCGTCGGAGGGTGGCGCGAGAAGACGCGCGGCGCGATCGCGAAACAGGGTTCGGGCGCGCGCGACGCACCCGGTGTCCACCGGGGGGGCGACCCCGAACGCGCCCGCGAGCGCGGTGACCACCTCCTTCTTCTCCTCCTCGACCTTCATCTGCTCCATCTCCGCCGCGGCGGCGTCGGCCATCTTCGCGCTCGAGGTACGTCTCGGCGCGGCGCGTCGGGCGATTTGATTTGGCTCCGAGCCGGGCGGCGGAGCGCGAAAGTCTTTGAAGGAAAGCACGCGACGAAAACTCGCACACGCGGGCGGAAAAATTCCGACGTCGTGCAATGACAGAATGATGTAACGCGACGGTTTCTTCGCGAGGTTTTCGAGGCTCGCGGCGGCTACGGAGTTTCAGTGATAAGATTTCTCGAAATCCCTACATGTAATTTCGGAAAGTTCCGAATCGATCCACGCTACAAAGACCACCGAGGGCAACCGGTCGTGTCAGATCCCGGCGAACATGGCTGCCGCCGTGCGCGAGGGCTGGAACGACCGGCGGGCTCCCGAGCGCGCCGCGCGCGAGTTCAACCGAGGCGGCGAGGCCTCGACCGCCGTGGGCAAGCAGCGCTCGCGCCCGCTCACGTACAAAGGAGGTGCGTGGGAGCTTTTCCCGAAGTGTTCAACACACGCATTCGCGGCACAGACACATCTCATGCGGCGCGCGGCATGGCATGCCCGGTCGGAGACGGCGCGACGCGCTCCGGCGCGAGGCGCGGAACGATCCCGCGACGGGCGCGATCGAACGTCGAAGCGACGTCGCGAACATCCCGCGCGTTCTCGGACCTTTCTCGCTCACCTTTGATCCCCCTCTCTTCCCGAACCGCAGCCACGGGCGGCGTGTTTAAGAACGCCGCGGTTCGCGTGCTGAGGCATGAACGACGACTCATGAGCACCGGCGAGGTCACCAAGTACGTGCGCGACCAAAGGCCGATTCTCTCCCCCCGAAATCCGCGGTGGCTCGTGGCGCGACCTCTCCACGCGCCTGAGCCCGCGCCGCGCCTCGCGCGCGCTCGCGCGAGCCGCCCGCGCGCGTCTCCGCCGCGCGCCTTTTGTCGAACACGCGTGAGATCCGTCCCCTCGGATGTGACGCAGGTGTCTGCAACTCGGCGCGCGGCCGGCGAACGCGCGCGGCGCGCGCGTCGATCGCGGCGCGCGGCCGCGCTCGCGCGCGATGTTTCCGCGAGATCGCGCGCGACCGCGCGGCGTCGCCGCGGGATCCGCGCGCGCCTCGCCGCGCGCGCCGCGCCCGCGCCCCCGTCGACAGTTCGTTTCCCTTCGCGTCTCTCCACGCGCTGACGCCTCGTCTCCTGAACGACGATACACAGGACCGCGGTGCGCATGGGGTTCATCGGGTCTCTTCCTGGGAAGACCCCCGAGGCCACCATGGCCTCGGCGCTGTACACGGACATCAAGCGCTGGAAAGCCGGCATACCCGGCTCCGTGTTCTGCAGGTGCGTCACGCGTCCCGCGGCCGTCGCGCCCCGCGCGCGCGCCCCCCCTCCGAGATGTCGAACGCGCCCCAGCATGTCGAATCTCTCCAAAGCGCGTGTCGTTCGAACCGACCGCGAGTGTGATAATATCGCGACGATGGATTTGATATTCGCGAAGGGGTTTCGAAGCTTCGAAGCGTGTTTTTTATTCCCGCCGCTTGTCGGACAGTCTCGAGAAAACGCACCGCCGGTTTCAATCGTCGAGATCTCGATCGAGACGTGCGGGTTTTTTTTTTCGACCGACCGGTGACCGGTCGAAAAACGTTCTTTCATCTCTCGAAAGGGTCTCTGACAAACACGTACTCCAATCGCGTCGTTCGATTTTCTGTCACTCTCCTTCTTCTGTCAACGATCGGCAGACCGAAGGAGGGTTTGTTCGGCCTGCGCGAGTGGTCCTCCGACCCCGAGCTCGCCGTTTTGGTGGCGTCCGAGAAGGACGACCCGTTCTTCAAGCCCGGGCACGTCGGCCCGGTGCGGCGCCGCAGCGAGGACGCCGCGTCGGACGAGAGCGACGCCAGCCGCGACGACCGAACGTTTCACCCGCCCACCTCGTCTCACGACGAGGATTTAAAGACGAAGCGGATTTCGCGCAAGGGTAAGCGAACGCGACTGGAGAACACTGTGTGTTCCTCGGACGACGAGGAGGGCCTGCGGCTGTTGCTCGACGCGGCGGTGGGCATGAACGGCGAGGCGGAGGCGCGGGCCGGGAGCGAAGAAAAAGACCAAGACGCGACGAAGAACGCGAACCCGTCGAAGACCGATCCGGACCCTTCGATCGACGCGACGGAGAAGACGCGGAAGCTCGAGACGGAAAAAGAAAAAGCCGCCGCTCTCTGGGGCGACGTCTCTTTGCACGCGTCCGCGCCTCCCAGCGCGTCGGACACCGCGGCGGCGGAGCAAAGACGTCGGCACCTCGACGGCGTCGTGCAGACGTTGTCGGCGCGGTGCGCGGAGCTGTACGTTTTGCTCGGGCCGCACCAGATCGTCGCGCGCGAGCTCGCGGTTTTGATCGTCGCACTTAGGGGCGGCGGCGCGCGCTACGCGCTCCAGGAGAAGGTCGTCACCGAGCAGCTGTGGGAGCTGGCGCGCGCGCTGGCGTTCCCGGGGGGCTTGGGGGAGACGCCCGAGACGCGCGCCGCGCTGGCGCGCATCGTCGCCGCCTCCGTGGAGGAGGCGGCGACCGTCGCCTCGGCGTCCATCGCCGAGGCGGCGGCGATGAGCGCGCACCGCGAACAGGTGGAGAGGAGTGTCGAGGCGCAGGTGGAGGCGCACGCGAACGCCGCCAGGATCCTCGCCGCGACGACGATGAGGACCGGAGGTGTGGAGGGAGGAGGAGGGACCGCCGGCGACGCGACGGCGGCTTCGCGGTTGCTCGCCGGCGCGCGGAGCGCGCTGGACGGCGGCGCGACGGTGTCGGCGTCGGCGTACGCGGCGCTCGCGGCGGCGTCGGCGGCGGCGGACACGAGCGCGAAGCGCGAATAAACGTGACTCGTGACGAGTTGTGATTTGAACGAACGGATTCGATCGATATAGACGACGACTTTTTGACGTTCGCGCGACGGACGTTTTCGTCGCGTGACCGACATCACGCGTCGTCCGCGTTTTTCATCCCCGGGCCAGACTTGGCGACGCATATGAAGCCGTTCACCGGCGAGAGGACGTTTTCGTCGGCGCGGGCGACGACGCGCTTTGTTCGCGCGAACGCCTCAGTTTCGTTTCGTTGATCGTCTCGTCTCTCCGTTTCCTCTTCGCACAAACGGCGGAAGGTCTCGCACAGCACGACGTACGGCGAGACGTTTCGTTTTTTCGCCGCGCGGCGGCAGGCCCCGCCCAGACCCCCCTTGACGCAGCACGGGCACAGCACTAATCCGTCCACTTCGTCCACACCGAACGCCAGGTCGATGAGCCGCGGCGACAGAGCGCCGCACAGGTGCATCCCGAGCAAAACGCGGTATCGCCGTTTTAGAGGTTTTTCTGTTTTGTTGTCCATTCGGTCCTCGTCTTCAATCGTCTGGCGGATCGCGCGCACCGCGCTGTCGCCGTACAGGTCGCAGTGCACGAAAGAAACGTTGTTTTTCGCGGCGACGTGCGACAGGTCCATGGACCCGTTCGCGTCCAGCATCACCACCGTGGCGGAGGGGAAGAAGTACCCGAGTAAAACGCCCACCACGCCTCGCCCGGAACACGCGTCGAAGATGGTCACGCCGGCGCCCGAATCGACTTCTTCTTCTTCTTCTCCTCCGTCCTCTCTAAACGCTTTTTCGTACTCTCCGTCCCACCCCAACCCGCGGAGCGTTTCAAAAATCTTGCGCCGCGCGCCGTACGCCTCGGTGATCTCCTTGTGCGCGGACTTGTGCGACAGCACGCGCACGAACGCCGGGTCACCGTTTAAAATCGCGTCGAAGAACGGCTCGTCGAGAAACGCCGCGACGTACTTTGACGTCTGCGCTTTCTGCGCCAGGCGGCGACGCACGCGCGCCGACGCCAAAGCGCGCGCTTCTTCTTCTTCGGAAGAATCCTTTTCTTCCGGTATACCCGCGTCCGCGTCCGCGTCGTGTTCCGACAGTTGCGGAGATACGTTCACAGAAAAACCGCGCTTTTCCGCGGTAACTCCGGCGCTCGTCCTCGCGGCGCGAAGGCCGGCGTCGCGGAGGCGGAAGTTGGACGCGCCCGCGCCTAAAACCGACCACGTCGGGGACCGCGTCGGGTCCCTCTCCGGGTCTTCTTTTAGAGAGAGTCCCTCTCTTCCCGAAAGCTTTTCATCGGTGAGAGCGTTAGCGTTTTTGTTTTTCCTCAGAGACCACCTCTGGGTGTTCACGTACCACGCCTCGATCTTCGCGCGCACCTCCGCGTCGCTGGGGTGCGCGCGGTCGCACCGAGGGCCGTACCGACACACGACGTCTCTTCGCCGCGCGCGGGCGGCGTCGGCGGCGTCGGCGGCGTCGGCGGCGTCGGCGGCGCTTCCCAGCCTGGCTCGAACGCCCTTCTTCGGTCGGACCTGCCCGAGCGCCTCGCGCACGCGCCCGCGGCAGACGTCGTCCGCGGTGCCGATCGCGTGGCACAAGTCGCAGGACGGCGAGGGCATCGACGAGGGCGGCGGCGTCGCGGAAGCGCGGACGCCGTCGACGGGTCGCGGACGCGCATCGTCGACGTACGACTTCCACGGTTCGAGCCGCGCGGCGTCTTCCTCTGGACCGGCTCGCTCCGCCTCGCTCGCGCACGGCTTCCCGTAGAAGTACTCCCAGCACACGAGGTCCGCGGCGACCGTGCCGTCCAGCGTGGCCACGCCCACTGCCCCACGCGACACCGTGGAGAACTTGTGCTCGTACGGCACGCCGGGGCCGTCGAAGCGTGCGGCGGCATCCAGAGGCTTGGGTTTCGTCGACGGCCCCGCCGGGGGGACAGCCGCGGCCGGCGTCGCCGGCGCGGGATCGAGCGCCGAGGCTGCCTCCCGAGCCTCGCGGTCCACCTCGCGCGTCTCGCCTCGAGTCTCGCCGAGCGTCATCGCGCCGCTGCGCCGCCGAGAGTGGTGAGAAGCTTTCCTCCTCGCGAGACTCCCGCAAAAAGCGCACTCGAGAGTCGCGGTCGTCTCGGAAGCGCCGAGCGGAATCGGCATCGGCATTTGGCCGTCGTCACCTTCATCACTCCTCCGCCGCGCACAGCGTGGTCGGGTCTCGGCTCCTCGCCGGCGGGGCGAGGCCGAACGCACACGCGCCGCCCGCGCTTCGAGCCTCAGACATGGATTCGCCCGAGCGTCCTTCGTCCCCGCGCCCGCTCGCGCCGCTGCACAGCCTGTCCCCGCCGCGCCCACCCCGCGACACGTTCTTTTCGTGGGACCGGACGAACGGCGAGGTCGGGCCGTCGGGCGCGCACGCCCCGGGTGGGTTTCCCCATTCGGGACTCAAAGACGCGCACAAGCGGGGGGACTCTAGACACAGCTCGCCCTCGGTCTCCCGAGAGGGCTCGCTGCGCGGGGGCGAGCGGTTCGTCGGAGGGGTCGGAAGTGGACACCACGATCGAAATCACCTTCAGGGTCACCCGCGCGTCCCTTCGCCGCCCGCGAGCCGCGGCGGATCGATCCAGGGAGGCGACCGTTACAGCGCGCAGGCGTTACCACCTCTACACAGCCACAGCGGGCGCAGGAAGCGAAGCTCCACCCTGGGGTTCGTGCTTCTCCTGGCGTTCGTCGCGCTGCTGGCGCCCATTGTGTACCATCACCAGCACCATCACCACATCGTGACGCGGCGGCGTCGCGAGCGCGAGAGCGTGGTGTTCCGCGGCGACGTCCCCGGGGATGGCGGGGACGGGAGCGCGTTTCACGGAAACGGGGACGCGCTGGGGATGGGGGAGACCTCGCGCGCGGACGAGCGGAGGACGGGCGACCCCATCGTGATGCCGAGTAGTGGGGGGGCGGGTAGGGCGAGGTAACAAAAAGAATCGCCACCACCGAAACGACGGTCATCGCTCGCGAGGGTTTCGCCCGTCTGAGTCGGCTGGCTCAGAAAACTTCCGTCGCGCGTCTGCTGCAGCTCCTCGCCGCCGCCGGCCTCACTGCTTCCCGCGCGTCCCCCGGTCGCCTGCGCCGTTCGGCCCGAGATCCCAGCTCGCGCTCCGGAAGCAGCCCCGCGCGCCGTCGGGTGTCGTCCGCGCCCTCGCGAACCCCGAGGCGCGACGCGGAAGTCGACGCGAACGCCGGCGATCGCCACCGACACGACCGCGCGTCTCGCGTCTCACGTCACGGTCGAGTCCGACGTCGAGCATGGTGTGCATCCGCCCCGCCACCTTGGAGGACGTCTGGGAGATGCAGCACTGTAACTTGATGTGCCTCCCCGAGAACTACCAGATGAAGTACTACCTGTACCACAGCCTGAGCTGGCCGCAGCTCCTGCACGTCGCGGAGAGCGCCGACGGCAAGGGCGGTAAGAAGATCGTCGGCTACGTGCTCGCCAAGCTGGATGAGGAGAGCGAGGATGCGCACGGGCACATCACGTCGCTGGCGGTGCTGCGCACGCACAGGAAGCTGGGCATCGCCGCGAAGCTCATGCGCGCGGCGCACGATGCGATGTGCGGCGTGTACGACGCGAAATACTGCTCGCTGCACGTCAGGGTATCCAACGCCGCCGCCATCCATCTCTACGTCGACATCTTAGGATACGAGAAGAAAGACGTGGAAAAAAAGTATTACGCCGACGGCGAGGACGCGCACGACATGCGAAAAACCTTCGCGAGGCTGGCGGAGGAGGCGGAGAAAAACCAAGACGCGAACGTCGACTCGGCGCTCGTGGAGGAGCTCAAGCTGCTGAGCGTCGTCGGGTGACGCTCACGAGGGGGGGTACGCTATTTTAGGGAGGTTTGTCGTACGAATCGGACCCGCCGTCGAGTCGCGCGAAAGACCTCACAGAAAACAACGCCTTTTTACCTCCTCGCGTCAGCATTCGTCGTCGTCAGTCTCCGCCCTCGCTCCGCCGCTTCGGCGCCGCCGCGCGCGCTCACCTCGCGCACGTCGCGGGAGGGACCTCACGATGTCCGCGTTCGAGGAGCTCGGGGTGTGTCCCGAGCTCATCCGCGCCGCGGAGGACGCGGGCTGGCTCCTGCCCACCGCCGTGCAGGCGGAGGCGACGCCGTTGATCCTGGGCGGCGGCGACGTGCTCGTCGCCGCGGAGACGGGCAGCGGCAAGACGGGCGCGTTCGGCGTGCCCGTGCTGCAGATCGTGCACGAGAGCCTGCGGAACGCGGCGGTGGCGCGCGTCGCGACGAGGCGCGGGACGTCGGGACCCGTCCCACAGGACGAGTCGTCCCCGGGGACGGCCACCACCGCCGGCGAAATCGCGATGAGCGCTGCGGACCGCTCCGACGCGTTCGCGGTGTCCCCCGACGGGTACCGCGCGCAGGCGCGGGACCTCACGAAGTGGGCGGGGGGAAGAGCCTCCATCGGCGTCACATCCGGCAAGCACTACTACGAGGCGGAGGTGACGGACGACGGCCTGGTGCGCGTCGGGTGGAGCGCGAGGGACTCAAAAAAGCTCGACGCTCTGGGGACGGACAAAAAATCGTGGGGGTACGGCGGCACGGGGAAGAAATCGCACGCCGGCGCGTTCGAGGCGTTTCCTAAAGAAGGCGGCGGCGTGGCGTACGCTAAGGGCGACGTCGTGGGGTGTGCGCTGGACTGCGACGAAGGCGTCATCTCCTTCTTCAAAAACGGGAAAGCCGTCGACGGCGTCGACGGCGTCGCGTTTCGATTCGACCCGATCGCCGTCTTCGGGAGATTTTCCGAAAAGAATGAAAAGAAAAAGAAACGCGCCTCCGGAACCGCGCTGTTCCCGGCGGTGTGCCTGAAGAACGCGGAGTGCGTGTTGCGGTTCGGGAACTCTAAGGGCGACGCGTTCAAACACACACCCCCCCGCGGGTTCGGCGCGATCGCGCGAGCCGCCGAAGGGCAATGGGTTTCCGGCGACGAGACCTCCGACGACGACGACGACGACGTCATCGTCCCAACAGACGTTCCGGTCGATATCGTCCAAAACGCCTCGTCCCCTCGAACGCCCCGCGCTCTGATCGTCGAGCCCACGCGCGAGCTCGCGGAGCAGACGTGTTCGTTCTTTGAGTCGTTCGCCACGCACCTCGTTTCGCCGAAAGTGGGAACGGCGCTGTTCGTGGGCGGCGGCGGCGGCCGGGACTCGAAGAAGGCGCAGACGGAGGTCCTGAGAAACGGCGCGGGGTGTGACGTCGCCGTCGGCACGCCCGGCCGCGTCGTGGACCTCGTCGAGAGCGGCGTTTTGGATTTAACAAACGTGCGTTTCTTCGTGCTCGACGAAGCGGACGCGTTGTTGGAGTCGGGGAACCGGGAGGTGATCGAGCGCATACGCGCGCGTCTCCCCGGCGGCGGCGCGTCCGGCGACGGTTTCACTAAAAAAAAAGTAACCGCGACGTTTGGCCGGGTCCAGACGCTTTTGTTTTCAGCCACCCTGCGGTCGCCTTCCGTTCAAAGGCTGGCGGAGCAGATGTGCGTCAACCCCACGTGGGTGGACTTAAAAGGGTACGACCACGTCCCGGACGCGGTGCTTCACGCGATGATCGCGGTGACCGGCTCGTCTGGACCCGACCACCCGACGCGCGGAAGAGAGGAGGACGCGAGGCTCGCCGAATTTGTACGCGCGCGAACCGATAACGTGCACTTTTTTTTGAAGGGCGACGCCGGAGGAGACGCCTGCGCTCCGCGAGACCGCGCGTCGTTCGCGATCAAGACCAACAAGCTCTTGGCGTTGAAACGCGCGATCGACGCGTTCAGGGCTTTCGTCGCGCGTGCCGACCACAAAAACAAAGGAGGCGGTTCAAGAAGCTCTCTCAAGACGCTCATCTTCTGCCGCACGAACTTTGACTGCGAGCGCGTGGCGGCGTTTCTGGGAGACGTCGGGAATCTGAGACGTACGACAAACCGAGGCGCGAACGACGACTGGTCCGCGCTGTGTCTCGGCGGCGCTCTGTCCAACGATGAGCGGCGCGAAAACTTGGCCGCGTTCAAGGCTGGAAATGTACCATTTCTGGTGTGCACGGACGTCGCCGCTCGGGGCATAGACGTGCGCGAGGTGCCCTTCTTGATCAACGTCACGCTCCCGGAGTCCGCCGAGGAGTACGTGCATCGCGTCGGCCGCGTCGGGCGCGCGGGCGCGCCCGGGTTCGCGCTCTCGCTCGTCGCGGACGCGCCCGAGCGCGTGTGGTTCTGCAAAAAGAAAGGCTTGAAGCCATGGCTCGAGCCTAGTGTCGACGACGTGAAACAACACACGGTTTGGATTGAGGAAAGCGTAGTTTTGGCGAAAATCGAGAACCGGCTCAAGGAAGAGCTGACTCGTTTAGACGCGCGCGAAGACTCCGACGGAGGTTCCGCGTTGACGCGTTCGTTCACGAAATTCGCCGACTCCGTCGCGGCGCGCGTGGACGTCGTCTCCGGCGCGGTCGTGCGTGTAGAAGATGCCGCGGCCTCCGCCGAGCTCGCCGCGCGCCTCGAGCTGTACGCGCCGGCCACGCGCAGGCTCGCGCAGCTGGAGGTGGACGCGCAGACCTCCTTCTGGACCCTGAAACGGAAATTCGCCGACGCGTGACGATGTTATGATGAGACGCCGTCGCGAGAGACGCCGGGTCGAAGGTTGACACTCTGAAAAACAACACACGTTCACAAACGACACGAGCTACCGTAGTCAGTCTACTACCGTGTGAAAAAACGCGTCATCTATACACAGCGTGCTTCGAAAACCTTTTACTGTACAAGTAGCGCGTTTGGCTCGGCGCGCTTCTTTTTTGAAAAACCTCCTCCGAAAAACCTCCAAAAAGACGTCACTAAGACGTCACTCGGCGGCGAACACGCCCGCCGCGCCCATCCCGCTCCCGATGCACATGGACACCACCCCCGTTTTCTTCCCACTCCGTTTCATCTCGTGTAACAAAGTGGCGACGCACCGCGCACCGGTCGCGCCGAGCGGGTGGCCGAGCGCGATCGCGCCGCCGTTGACGTTGACGCGCTCGTGGTCCAAACCCAGCTTTTCCGCGCAGTACG
>ENA-OUOG01000637-OUOG01000637.1-marine-metagenome-genome-assembly--contig:-NODE-637-length-45118-cov-5.224640_pt1 | contig 45118 bp, 36 predicted proteins | sample MGYA00248635_ERZ508505 | MGnify/ENA primary metagenome ERZ508505 (study PRJEB26176, sample SAMN06267871) | marine metagenome | isolation source: Saanich Inlet, British Columbia, Canada | place: Pacific...
GCCGCGGTGTCTTCTGCGAAGATGTCGGAATTGGTTCTCGCATCACACCCCACCACAACCCTCAGAGCTTTCCCGGATTCTGTGGAGCGATGCTCCAGCAAATACTGGGATAGTCCGGCGGTGGTTTGTCCAACGACCACGCGATTCATTCCCCGAGGCCCTGGTTGCAATGGTCCCCGAATTCCTGCAGTCCCAAAAGCGAGGCGGTCACCAAAGAGTTTAGAGAGGGTCGAGGCTGCTTCGATGTTGCCCGCAGCGTGACTCTCGAGCAGAGCACCTAGTGCAGCCTTTGTTTGCGCGTCAGGGTCCTGATTATGCCAAGATTTGGCTGCTGCGACTGTGGTCTCCATGTGGCTGGTCACAGTGCGGCGACAATTCTTGCCAACAGAGCGGAAATCACCGGCTCAGCCATCTGGCCAGCTTCAACAACTTCTCTGTGGCTCAGAGGGTCTGGTGAAATGCCAGCCGCGAGGTTAGTGATTAGAGACAAGCCCAACACTTCCATGCCCGCCTCTCGGGCAGCGATAGCCTCAAGGGCAGTAGACATGCCTACAATGTGGCCTCCCATGGTCTTGGCCATTTGGACCTCGGCAGGGGTTTCATAGTGGGGTCCGCGGAATTGAACGTAGACACCCTCGTCAAGACTGGAGTCAACTCCATGGGCGATGTCGCGCAACCGGGACGAATACAGGTCGGTGAGGTCGATGAATGTTGCCCCTTCTAAGGGGGAGCTAGTGGTCAAGTTGATGTGGTCAGAAATCAATACTGGTGTCCCCGGGGTCCAGTGATCTTTGATTCCCCCGGCGCCATTGGTCAACACCATCACCTTTGCTCCACACGCCGCTGCCGTTCTCACAGAATGAACTACGGCACGCACTCCTTTTTCCTCGTAGAAGTGAGTTCGAGCCCCAATGACCAGAGCATGTCTCCCGTTTGCCATTTTGATGGAGCGAATCGTTCCGGTGTGACCAGGGATTCCTGATGAGGCAAAACCGGGGACATCCTCCGCGGGGATCTCCGCAATGGTTTCGCCGATGAGGTCTGCCGCTTTCCCCCAACCACTGCCCAAGGTGAGGGCAAGGTCGTGGCAGGCAACACCCGTTCGTCCAGCGATGAGTGAAGCTGCATTCGCGGCCGTGGTGGCCGGACTTTCCGGCGCAAACTTTTTCACCGCAGAGCCCAAACTGCGATGCGAAACAGGAGTCTCTGCGCCACAAGGACAGACCTAAAAGTTTTGCCCCAGTTTGCCGCTTGAGAGCCATGCAACATCAAATCCCGTCTTTCGTTAGGCGTGCTCACACCACAATTTCCATCGAGACGAGGGGACCGAACGACAGCTAATTTCTGAAGCAACCGGGCAGGCGTAATCATTACAGAAGAATATCGCTGTTTAGCGCGTGTCGGCTTACGCTTATTGCTGCAACTGAACACATCCGTAGCGCGGAGGCCCTGAATGAAGGGCACTGGCACTTTTGGGGGCGGTAGCTAGCAGCCCATCGGCTACATCAGGCAAACACGAGGTTCAAACTCCCTGGCGATTTCGTCTGCTCCCTGAATCTCGCTGAGCGCAATTTGAAGGACAAGGGGCCCGCCGATCAAGTGGTTCACCGGCCTATCAGAGCTGGGTGGCACAGATCTCCCGCAAGAATGCCTAAGTAACCACACGTAGCGCCGAGGTGATCTGAGTTTAAATGTGAGCATCAGTGTCGATAAATAGACATTTGGGTTTCTTGGGCTTTCACGGAGCCGCGCTTCCAACGAGCCGGACTGAAGGCAGCAAGCGCTCTGAGGAGCAGATTTTGCGGCCCCGTCGACGAATTGGGTCATTGAAGTCGATGCACGACCCGCACTCCGCGTGAGTTCAAAGGCTTTGGTGATTCGAAGAAAAAAGAAACCGTATCGATTTCTCGACTAGTGGTCAGCCTTGTAGCTAAAGATAAGCGTCCTACGCCCAAACCCATTTTTTAGTGGCCAACTTGGTTAGACGGCCTTCCTGGCCATTTTCTCGCAGGATCTGAGGGCTGTCATTTCTTTTCCACCCGGGTGCTCAGGGGAATTGAGCAGCACGTACTCGCCTATGTCTTATTTCCCCAGTATGCCCTTGGCGCGCCCCATCTGAGATTGGGACCCTACGAATTACAACGCAACAGAACGCGTTATTTTCCTCCTTTTACGTTTGATCCTTGCCGGGTTTATGTGCTTGTAGAACAGAATTGTCGCCGACTGTCTATCTTTTAACGAATTATTCGATGGGCTATGACTCCTGCGCGCAAGTTTTCACCTTGAATCGGGTTCCACCACCGCTTCGGACTAGAGTAGGCGCTGGACGCGGTGGTTGGCTAGGTTTTCCCGCGCCAGATGGGGGCAAGTGCTTATTCTCTTTGTTCTCCATAGGATGCATCCAAACCTGAGAGAGACCGACAGGGCCCTAACGGCCAGTGGTATCAAATGCGTCTACATCGTTGCTGGTCTGGGGCCCTCCGAGCCCTCTACTTTCCCGGGCAGAATCGTACTTAATCCCCTGACCTCCGGACTTGCAGAGATGGAGGCGCTTCTCGAAAGCCTCAGGCCTGATGCTTTGGTCCAGAGGAATTTTGATGGCGCGTTCGAGCACCTCTGGTTCCTATCGCAAAAATCTGGTGTGAAAACGTTTCGTTATACCCAGGACCCTCAGTCCTTGCCATTAGGAGACGCAATCGTGCGGCCTCTTCGAGCGGTAAGAATGGTGAGAGATTATCTTCTCTATTTGCGGAAGCTTGGCCCTCATACGATTGTGACTCCGGTGAAGAGCTGGGGAGTGGAGGGCAAGAAAAAATTATCGACAGCATGTTATGTGGCTCTTCCCATGGAAGCGCGCGCGAGGTCGTCATCTACTTCGGGAAGTCTGGTCAAGATAGTAACAGTGGCCAAGCACGGACAGAGGCGAAAAAGAATTCGATGGCTACTCAGTGCTGTTCGCGGCCTAGGGGTTCCGCTGCAAATTGAAGTGGTTGGCTCCGTGCCCCAAGCGGGCCAGGTGGCTTGGAGGAAGCGTGACCGAAATTTGAGGATTTTCGCGGCAAAAGTATCCGGTCCGAACCTCACCATCAACTTTCATGATGATCTGTCCGAGATCAAGCTGAGAGAACTTTACGGGTGCGCTGACCTGTTCATTATGCCCGCAAAACGCGAGTACATGTCTATCTCGCCTCTAGAGGCGATGGCTCATGGCACGCCTGTGCTTGTGGGTTCGGACAGCGGTTCCGCGGGGTACGTGAGAGCTGCCGACCCTCGCCAGGTTTTCCGTGCTTGGTGCTACTCGTCTTTCCGGACTAAGTTGCGGACCTTTCTTCAAGACAAAGACCTGAGACTGGAGCTCAGCTCTGCCGTCGAAAAGGCTGTGTTGGAAAATCACTCACCGAGCAAGATCATAAACCTGGTCAGAAACCAATTGAGGTAAGACCCGGGGATTAGCACCACGACGGAGAGCGTCGCGGCCACCGAGCTAATCTTCAACCGGAGCAAGCGTCATCACTTGAGGGTTTCGGCACGGGTGGCTGGACCCTTTTCTTCCGGATACGTCTTGCCTGACCGGCCGCAAACGCCGAGAGGGGTGACAGGGGAAGCCACAAGAATCGAATCTGGAACCCAGCCTGGTGGGTTTCTTGCGTTTGTCTCAGCAACGACACTAATAGAACCAGTTCAATCTGTTTTTATGGTCACATATGGACTTCTCCAGCGTGGCCTCTTAGTGGCAACTTTTTCGGTTCTCTCGCAAAACTCTTGTCGTCTCCAGCCATTTCTGCCACGTACTCATAGTCACCCGCTGATGGTAACGTCGCCCGCTTCGGTTTAGGACCCAAGGAAGGCTCACATGGTTTCGTACCCGCGAGGGGCTTCTTCGCCCTTTTAGATATTGCCCGTTGGTGTCATAAACACGCCGGGATTTGGGGGGTTTTTTCTGACAGCTCTCGCCTCACCGTGGAGCTGCAACTACAAATATTTCTGCTGCATTTTGAGGAAAATCCCTCCCGAGTGCATAAAAGCCCTTAATCATTTCCTCGGTCCAGTAGTCCTCTATCTGTTGGTTGGAAAGGGGTTTGAGGAAAATTCCTCCCATCTCAATTACATCCAAACCAGCATCGTCCAGCTCTTGTTGCAGAGTTTGGTGAGTGTACACCCGCCTGTGCCCCAACGAATAGTCACGTTGGTTCAGATCTGTAGCGTTTTTCAATAAGCCCATCTTGACTGCGGCTAAACGGTGGATCGAATCAGCGTTAGGGACCCCGATTAAAATCTGCCCACCGGGTGATAACCACCGCCTTACTCTGGTCAACAGGGATACCGGAGAATGAACATGCTCCAAAACGTGATCCATCAAGATTGTGTCGAATCGAGAGGATGGGTTGAAATTCTCAAACAGCGAATGAACCTTGGTCAGGTTAGGCTGATCTGGAATTTGGCTGAGCAACTCAGCAACCCCTTCCACGACCGTTAGGTGATCAAAGTCAGCAACCAAGAAATTGGTCATGACACCGTCGGCTGGTCCGAGCTCAAGGCCGGCTCGCCCCTTGAAGTACGGGCGCAAGGTTTGATGCCGAAAGCTAATCAGCTGCCGGTCAAAATCTAACTGTTCCTGCTGGTACCACCCAGAAATGGCTTGCAGTCTGCGGTCTTCGCTCATTTATCCTCCTTGGGTCAGGATTGCGTTAGACGTTAGCAGAGCGCTAAAAGCGGGCACAGAATCAACAATCAGGTCGGGTTCGTAGCCGGTCAATGCCTCTTTGCTCAAAAAACCAGTCAGAACACCGCAGGTTTTTAGGTTCAGCGACCTGCCAACTTGGATGTCGTTGCCAGTATCCCCAACCATCCAGTCGGTGTGACTGAGGTTGGGAATGTGCTTCAAAATCAACTCCCTCTTTGCATGCTTTTGCTCGGTGACCATCACCTGGGTCAAATGTGGGAGTAGCCCTAGGTGTGCGAGTTGCTCAATTGCTAACTCACGGAGCTGCCGAGAGGTGCAGACATGTAGGTCCGCTTGAATTCTTAACATGCGAAGAGCGTTGTGAATCCCGCCGAAATTACGGTCTAAGGAGAGAAAAAATGGGGTCTCAATCAGCGACATCCATTTGGTATCGAAAGCTTGGTTTTGCGCCTCGTCGTAACCCAAGTAGGCAGAGAGGATTGTGCGGTTTGAAGTTCCGTTTTTCTTCAGGGCCCAATATTCTTCGAATGAAAGTCCAGATTCTGGGGCTAACGCTTGAAATAGGCGGTATAAACGCAACTTGGAGTCAACGACCGTTCCATCAAGGTCAAAGATAATATTCACTTGATCCTCGCCAGATGTGCGTACTCTGCTTTCAGTCCAGTGATCAGATCAGTTTCAGTTGGTAGGAGAAACTTACGCATCTTGCTGTTGTCAAAAACAAAATTTCTCTTGTCCCCCCTTTGTTTCTTTTCCACAATCTTTACTGAGTGGCGACTGATTGCTGCGAGCTCTTCCAGGAGGGCCCGGACCGAAATTGCGCGCCCTCCGACAACATTGATTGGACCAGGGCTACTGGGGAGCCCGCAGGACGCCAGGATCGCAGACACCGCGTCATCGACATAGATGAAGCTGCGAATTTCACGCCCATCTCCCCATAGCTCGACCGGTCTGCCGGCGAGGATTCTCTTCATGGCTTCCGGCAGAAATTTGGCGTATGTTTCCTCTCCAGGGCCAAAAACATGGCCGAGCCGCAGGATTTGGCTCGCGACCGAGCGTTTTGCCGCAAAGACTGACACCATTTGTTCACAATACAGTTTTGACCATCCATAGAGAGTTTCGGGCAATGTCGGGGTGGCCTCGGTGGTCAGCTCAACTGGCGCGTAAACATCGGTGGTGCTGGCATAAACTATTTTTTGAAGCCGCGGCATCGGCAAATTCAGAAGTTGTTCGGTGAATCTGATGTTGCCATTGTTTTTTTCGAGCGCATTTGCATCGAACCGGTTCTTTGGGGTGAAAGCGCCGACGTGAATCAAAACCTCTGCACCCTCGAGTACCGCCAGATCATTTGCTGTCAGGCCAAATTTGGCGCCTTCATAAACGACACTCGAACACAAATCAATATGCGTAGAGCTGAAAGCGATCACATTCTCATGTCCTAGAGACTTAGATGCAGCCCTGATGAGATGGGACCCAATAAATCCAGATGCTCCAGTCACCAACAGTTTCACAGGTAAGACACCTCTGCCTCAATGTCGTTCCTTGTCATCAGTCGAGGCACCACATCCATCCCTCGTAACCAGAGCAGCCCGGGGGGAAGCGGATTGATTTTCTTTTCAAACTCCGGAAATTCGTCATAAAGGGCGATGTCCTTAAAGATTGCGGGCAGGTTCAATCCCGCCTCAGTGAAAAAACGAACTGTGGTGAAGAACCGAGAGATGTTTATTTCTGTGGGATTTGGCACTCCGTTACGGTCATACGCCATATCTACCCCGAAAATTCCATGAGGCTGCGCCGATACAGCCCTTACGCTGGCGAGGGCAGTTTGGTTGACCAGGGCATCGTCGCAGGTTACCCCTACCTTGGTCACGCCCGTCACGCCCGATATGCTGCGGTCTCCATGTGTCCATCCACGGCGCTGGCGGGATTGCGCCACTACTAACTTGCCTTCATGCCATATTGACAGCCACGTCACAGTATCCGGTGTAAGCATTTCGGCCGCGACAAAATCACCCCATCCCCTGTGGTGACTAATCCAACCCTTTGCAAGCTCATAGTCACTCGTAGCAATAGCTCCTTTACCGCCCCCACCGATAGAGGAAGAGCGTAACCATATTTTTCCCGCTTCATCAGCTAACGTCGAGAAGGCCTCGCTCAAGTCCGAGCTGTTTTGAATCATGAGATTATTCGGAATGGTCAACCCCGCCTTCCGAAACGCCAGGTAAGACTTGTACTTATTCACGCAAGTATCGATGACATCGTGGTTAGGCATGTAGAGGCGGGTGCCGGTATCGACGATTTCCTCCCTCAGCAAAGATGCGTGGAAAATTTCGAGATCGTTTTGAAAGTGGACTAAGGCTGGCCGCTCAGCGTTGAGCAAAGCCAGCAGCTGGCCTGCGTAATTTGGAGAATCTGCGTAAGGAACTAAAAACCTCTTGCTTGCTTGAGATAACACTAAGTCAGTTGGCTCAGACCCCATGCCTAAAACTGTTTCTCCCTTTTTGCTTCTCAGAAGGGAGTTGATTACCCCCTCAGACGGGGCTCCACCTGCGCCAGCAATCAAAATCTTCACCTCTGAAGCATAACTTTCCGGATGTTGTTGGGACACCCAGCGATGTGCCACCGATGACACCCCTGTATTCGTCGGGCTACAGCGGGGTGCGGTCGTTGCAAGCGACCGCTTGACCTGCTCAGTAGGACCCCCGCTCCTCTTGCCGGCCTAGCCACTGACTAACTACGTGGCTAATGTTTGGTTTTCGGGGTGACGGGCTGATGATCTCCCTCTTGGAATTCACGCTACGAGGACAACACCGACCTGTAAAAGCTTCAACCTCGCAATCGCATGTTAGTGCGCTGCCCAAGCTGACTGGTTATTTTCAGGCCTGATCCATTGCTCGATGAGATTTCAGCCTCCCTAGAATCGCCAGGCCTGGGGCAAGCTGGCTATCACCCCCGGAAAATCTGCTTTCTGCTGTCAGCAAATGCAAGACCTGGAATTCGCGCCGTCGTTTGAGCAGATAGCGGTTTGAACCTGCCGTCATTGCCGCGAGCGAGGTCGAATCCTCCCAAGCACGACGTTGGGTAGTCTCGGACAGCCGGAATTCGGTCAAGGTCGCCTTCAGGGAGCCGGGCTCTTTCGCTACCTACTTGGGCGCTTAACAAGGGAATCCCTATTGGGTTTCCCGCGCCTATTTGTTCACAGTTGGGCTGGGGCAAACTGACGCTCGGAGAACCGATTGGCTACTAGTGACACGCCACAGCGGCGTGAACAACGAGATATTTCTGGGTTCCGGTTTGGCCTCCACCTCTATGCTCCAGTTTGTACCCCTTGAACCTCTTCGGGAAACGCTTCGCGAACCACGGCGCCCATCTGTCGACTGGGTCAATTTGCGGCAGTCATATTCATGCACTCGCTGACACCTTCCAAGGTTCGAGAAAAGCGAACGTCCCCGTCGAACAGGTCATAGAGGTTCCCAGGAGAGCCGGACAATACCGCCCCTGACGCCCTTGCCCCAGGTTCGTGAGGCCACAAACAATCGCGTGCGCGGTCAATTTAGCGATATCTCTGGGCAACTTTCGCAACACGATCCATGCCGATACGCTTCTTCATACTTACTGTCCTAAAAACTTTCCGCAAGATTCTCCAAATTCCAGGCCTCTCGTTCGATAAAGTATGAACATGACCGGAGGTGGGCTCAAGAATTGCAGGGTTGTGAACTTACCGCGGGTTCAGGACTCTCGGGGGAACCTAACATTCGCTCAGGATTTTGACCAGGTTCCGTTTTCGATAAGGAGGGTCTATTTTCTCTACGATGTTCCTGCCGGTTCAGAACGCGGAGGCCACGCCCATAAATCTCTGCATCAATTCATTGTTCCGGTCGCGGGAAGCTTTGACGTTCAGCTTCATGATGGGGAAAAAGAACAGACTTTTCGGATGAACCGGCCGTTTCTTGGTCTGTATGTTGCACCCATGACTTGGAGAAGTTTGCGAAATTTCTCATCGGGCTCAGTATGCCTGGTACTGGCTTCCGAACTTTATGATGAGGATGATTATTATCGTGAGTACGGTGCTTTCATCAAAGCGGCAGGCAAGCCATGAGCCTGCCGTTTCTAGATTTGCGAGCCGGATATCTAGAGCTGAAACCGGAAATAGACGACGCTGTCAGTAGGGTTTTTGATAGCGGGCAGTACATATTAGGGGCTGAAGTACAAGCTTTCGAGCACGAGTGGGCAAAATTCTGCGACGCTCGCTTCTCAGTGGGCGTCGCTAACGGCTTGGATGCTCTGGAGTTGGCGCTTATGGCCCTGGGGGTGGGTCCAGGAGACGAAGTGCTCGTCCCATCCAACACCTATATAGCTACATGGTTGGCTGTGAGCAACGTTGGAGCGATTCCTGTTCCTGTAGAGCCCGAAGAGGATTCTTACAACATCGATGTGAATCTAATTGAGGAAGCGATAACTCGCAGAACCACAGCTATTGTGCCTGTTCATCTATATGGGCAACCAGCAGACCTGGACCCAATTCTTGAAATCGCAAAGAGACACAAACTCTGGGTTGTTGAAGACGCGGCGCAGGCCCATGGTGCTCGCTACAGGGGGAGAAGGATTGGTGGGCATTCGCATGTAGTCGCTTGGAGCTTTTATCCCGGCAAAAACCTTGGAGCTTTTGGGGATGCTGGAGCGATAACGACAGACAGCGAGGTGATTGCAGATCGAATCCGGGTCCTTCGCAATTATGGTTCGAGAGTGAAGTACTTGAATGAATCCCAAGGTGTCAACAGTCGTATGGACCCGATTCAAGCTGCGGCGTTACGAGTAAAGTTGAAGTACCTCGACGAGTGGAATGCGCGACGAGCAAAGATTGCTGACAGGTACCTGGACCTTTCTAAGAAGTTAGCGCAGGCGATAGAAGTCCAGTCGGAACTCGAAGGGAGGCTTTCCAACCGAGCCGCCAGCCCTTCGCTACAGTTGAGGTTCCCAGAGGTGTTGAGTGGGACAGACCCTGTGTGGCATCTTTTCGTTGTCCGCTCGCGAGGTCGCGACTCTCTGGTGGGTAGGTTGGCCGAGAGAAATATTGAAACCCTCATTCACTATCCCACGCCACCCAACCGGCAGAACGCATACAAAGAGTTGGCTGTTGCATCCCAACCCATTGCCGAACTTTTAAGCTCTGAAGTCTTTAGCCTGCCGATTGGGCCACAGATGAAGCTGAGCGACTCCGAGAGAGTCTTCCGGGCTCTTGCCCAAGGGGTAAAAGCTGATTCAAAGTTAGTTGAATAGACCCGAAAATGTTCACTCGCGGCCCTGGTGCGCTCTGGTCTTTCTCGGTAATCAGCATCGCTGCACCCTCAGTAGTTCTCTGATCGGATGTCCGGGGTTGCGGATGACTTGGTTTCAAGGTTAAGCGGTTCGACGGGTTGCGGGATTGAGCGCGTGGCGGAATGATTTATCTCTCTTGGAATTGCCAAATTCCTCGGGGCTAAGGTTCCCGTCGGTGTTGGAGGGACGGATTCGCAAAACTACAGCGCAGAAATTCCACAAGCTTCCAGTTCACGTAAGAACTGGTCACCCGGTTCGGGAACATACGACCTTCACACCGTTTGCCTTTTGGGCGTGTGTCCGGTACCGAGTGCGCGCGCCTAGTTGTAGATGACGGTTATCATTCTTCGTTTCTAGAGCAGCGTATCGATAGAATCACGGTTTAGATGAAGCCAACTCCAGGTCGAGTACTGAATCTGTTCCTTAAGTGCCGACCGCTTAGATGGAAATTCCTGCGGACCTCAAAACTTGAGGGGGTGCTTGTCCCTCAAACCTGAAGCGCCGGGTTTTTATCAGGGAGTGAATGCTGTCGATACCAGGGTGGGACTAGCGACAAAGCCACCGGGAGGTGGCGCACGATACAGCGGTGCCCGATTCGATTTGGTAACTGGCGGAACGTCGACCTAGCTCCAACCGAAACCGATCCAGCGCAGGGACCCGGAATTTGTGGGACGCACTGCTTACTCGCTCCCGGTATTACTTCACGTCAGTTACCACGGTGTGAAATCGAATGCTTGGGAAACCGTAAGCTACCCTAAGGAAGTTTCACGCGGCATAGTGACAAAAAGTTGAGGGCCGGGGAGGTATGCCAAATGGAGTCTCAGCACACCGTCCATTCCCGGGCCCCCACTATTTTCCTGTCTTTCACAGGACTTATGGAACCCCTTGGTCAAAGCCAGGTCCTTCCTTACCTTGAGGGGTTATCCAAGTATTTCAAGGTGACAGTAGTCAGCCTTGAAAAGTATGCAGATCTGATTGATTCCCGCGAAGTTGATCGCCTGAGAGAAAGATGCGAAGCGTCCGGGATAACTTGGTTGCACACGCGATTTCGACATGAGCCGCGACTATTGTCCTCAGCAGTAAATCTGCTGTCGCTCTTGTCGGTCGCGATGCGGTCGGTTAGGTTCCGCAGGCCACGTCTGCTTCACGCGAGGTCTTTATTGCCCGCCATTGTCGGGATGTCCCTGGCAAAAACTCTTCGGATTCCTCTCGTTTTCGACATGCGGGGCTTTTGGCTCGAAGAACAAGTTACTGCCGGCCGACTAGCGCGAGGAAAGGCGGTTCACCGAATTCTCGCCGCCGCGGAGAATTTTTGCCTGAGAGAATCTGCTGCTTTGGTGACACTCACCAAAGAGTCTCTTCATCATGGCAATTCCCCCCTGGTGCTGAGCGGAACCGTCCGAAAAGCTGCGGTTATTCCGACCTGTGTTGACCTCGACAAATTTCCCCAAAAACAGAACGAAAAGGTTGGACCCGTGGTTCATGGATGTGTTGGGACCGTCCTTTCCGGTTGGTACCGTATCGATTGGCTAACGACATGGATTAGAACCGTATCGACTGAAGACGAAACTGCTCTTTTCGAAATTGTTACTAAGGATGACCCAAGGACTGTTTTGAATAAATTGGAGTTGCCTTCGCATCTACTTCCCCGGGTATCTATTTTTGGCAAAAAAAGCCATGAAATACCGGCCGTAATTCGCCGCCACGATCTTTCGCTTCTGTTCTACGCCGGCGGCCAGCTCTCAGAAGTGGCTCGGTCTCCCACGAGAATGGCGGAATTGCTGGCGACTGGAGTTCCTGTTGTAGCGACCGGTGGCGTTGGAGACATGGAAGAAATCATCTCACAGCACAACATTGGTGTAATTCTAGAGGGAGGAAATCAAAATCAAATGCGAGATGCATTTGAGAAGCTCAACATTCTGTTGACAGATCCTCTGTTATCCCAACGCTGCCGTGAAACTGCGCGAGAGCTTTTTTCTCTCCAGACAGGTGTGCGGAGGTATGCAGAGGTCTACGATGCGGTAATCGCAACAGAGAACCGCGCAAGTACCGCGGCGTCAACACAACACAACCAGTTTTGATCACGAATTTGCCAGCACTAAATTTTGCTATTTGCGCAGTTTTTCCAAATCCCATTGTCATGGTATCCCCCCAGCTAGAAGCATCGAAGCCCGTCTTCCCGATTCCGTTGGCAACCTGACTGCGCGGAACGCAGCTTTATGGCCTTTCGCTGGATTCAATGCCCCGACGGAGAGAAGCAGATATTCTTGTGGGGCTGGAAACGAACCGGCACTGGCGTCCGCTAGGCATGAAACCACTTAGGCAGAGAAGCGAGGAAGATTCATGACAGGGGCGACCCTCTTAGTCAAATAGATTCGAAGATTTGCTTCAACCATTGTCTTCAGGCTTTTGATTGCAACCCTTTTGCGTCTATTCCTCTTTTCTGAAAAAAGCCGGCGAGCTGAGAATTAGCGCCAAATAGGCATCAGCGGCTCTCCTCACCGAGAATTCACGCGCTCGCGACACTAGCCCGGGCAACCTATTGCGTCCCGCGATGCTCGCACGAATCGCGAGGCACATCCGTCGTGGGTCTCCAACTGGCACAAGTTTTCCAAAACGCCCATTGTCCAAAATCTCTCGCGGCCCCGCAATACAGTCAGTTGCAACAATCGGAAGACCGGCGTGCAAAGCCTCTACAATAACGTTGCCAAAGCCTTCCCAGGCTGAGGAGAGAACGAAAACACCAGCCTCTCGGTAAAAGCGAGTTGGATTTTCGATAAAGCCTGCGAAGTGAATGTGTTCCTTCAGATCAAGCGCGTCACGCAGGATTTCTAGATCTTCTCGTAACGGCCCATCCCCGACCAAAAGCATCGAAACCGGTTCTCCAGCGTTCCTTAACAGCTTGACTGCGCGGAACGCAGTCTCATGGTCTTTCGCGGGCTTCAAGGCACCAACCGAAAGAAGACGGTATTTTTTGTCCGTTGACAACCAGCTGCGCGCTGCAACACAATCTGGTGCCCAATTTCCCGAAGAAGATCCGAGAACTGAAGGGTTGTGTATGAAGTGACCGACATTTGGCGGTAGTCCAAGTCTTCGAAGGTCCGACAGCACCCCTCTAGAAACGCCAACCACGTGATCCGCTTGCGAGTGTATCCATCTCAGGCTCGCGCGGAGAAAAGTGCCTCGAATGCCGCGACCTTGAGGCGTTTGTGACAGAGCTGAATGCTCTACAAGCATCACCTGCCCTCTGTAACCGGTCAGTCTTGATCCAAGCAGTGCGACAGCGGTAAGTGGCCACATCGACGCAACTAATGCATCTGGACGTTCGGTTGAGAGGAAGTTTGAAATCGACAACAACGACTTGAATGGGCCAGCAGCTTGAAGATTTTCCACCCTGACTCTGGCGGGAACCCTCGGGAGGAGCTCGCCTCGTCTCTGGAGCAACGCAAGCGACACATTATGACCCCTTTCCGCAAATTCTCGAGCCAACATGAGGTTGACTAACTCTGCACCACCGCCACGGAGGTCGGGGAGCAGAATTGCGATTTTGAGGGGAACCCGGGCCCTCGGTTTACGGGCTTCCTTCGTGATCAATGGAGGATCCTGATTCCAGAGACAGTTTCGGCTCTAACCCTTGAAGCTTGGTCTGCCAGAAATCTCAGCGATGCGGTTGAGCCATGGGCCCATTTAGCGAAGACCTCTTCCTGCCACGAATCACCCTCCAGAACTGACCTCAAACCGATTACGCGCTGTTCTTGTCCTACGCTCGCCCAAACATCCCTCACTTTACGGTCCCAACACACGCAAACAGGGTTCGCTCCAGCGACATGAGCGAGAATCCCCGCATGTAACCTGAGCGCCAACACGCGTGATTTTTTTGAAAGGTAGCCGAGGAGCTCATCAAGAGATTCGGGGTGAAAAACCTCGAGCCTGACCCCATGCTCTAGCAGAAGGTCTCTGACACGAAAAGCCTCCACAAGGTCAGCTGATGATCCACTCGTGAAGAGGGCAGGTGTGAAGCCTTTGCCAATGACAGAGCGGATGAGATTCCGGTAGAAATTATCGACCATATGCCCAATGGGATTTTGATACTTCGCACCCGACAATTGCAGACCTCTAATGTCCATCACATTAATCGCGATCGTGTTGTCCATCGGTTTGCTTTCTTGAAACCACGGAGCTGAGTCCAGTGCATAGGCAAGGTCCGGAACAGTTTGTGCGCTATCGGTCCTTCGGATCTGCGCGGTCAGCTCGCGCGCGGAGGTCTGGTCTCGAGCAATCACAGAGTCCGCCAGCTTGACGAGAGGCTGAATATCCCTCCAGCTCCCCCTAGTCATATTTTCTGAAACACCAACTCCCAGGAGCGCATACGGAGTCCCCGTCGCTGCGAGCACGCGTTGCGCGGCGCCTAGGCGTTTGCAAAAAAGCGCCACATTGTTGTTAAGTAGTTGTCCGCCGCCGATAAGCACAAAGTCGACATCATGAATTTGTGACGTCAGCGAGCTTGCAAAAGCCCGACTCCCCCCAAAGAAATGCCAGCTTATTACGGCCTTCACCCTGGGACTTAGTCTCTCGGCCAACATGGCAAAGCCCGGTAACCTACTAGCCGACAGTCGAGCTCTGCTTGTTTGGTCAGGCGGCCTGTCATCTGCGAGCGGAATGAGTCTCACGTCACAGGTCAGAGACAGAATTTGCTCTAAAGCCCGAAAAATTGCCGCATCCCCAAGGTTGTCGGACTCTCCTTGAGAAATAACCGCGACCCTCAATTTCATCTCTACAATCTAGTCAATCCAAATCGAACCGCGACCAGTTTGAAGAAACCCTTGGGCCGAATTTTCCGTCCAATGATTGCCCCGACAAGTTCCCATAGAGGAACGGTTAGCCCCTCATTCAGTTTCATCTTCAACTCTCGAAACTCCCGGTCCCGTGCTACCCACCCGACCAAGCGTCGCTCAGTCCGATTTGAAATTAGCTGAGTCCGAGACGCAAAGTTTATATCTGTGAGGTACTGGTGATATATTCCCTCGATATCTAATTCGCGCTGCGTGCGGGCTTCACTCAAATTATTTCCGTGCCTTCGGTACAAAATACCAGTTTCACTCGAGAGAACACTTTGCCCCCGAAGTAGCGATCGCAACAATAGAGGCGTGTCCTCAGTAGGACAGTCATCGAGAAGTGGCCCGAAATATGCAAACGCCTCTCGCCTTATTGCCCGTGAAGCCCCGAAGGTGATTGCCTGGAGCGCCAACAAGTCTGGCAGCCGTTGAATACGCACTGTGTGTCTCCCCAAATCTTTCTCTGCAACCTTCCTTTGCCCAATGTGACGGCCACTGGAGTCGATCACGTCGCCAGAGAAAAGTACCGAGGAGGCCTCGGGGAATTTCATCAAGAGATTCACGGAAAGTCGGGTTCTGGTTGGCAAGGAAACATCGTCACCGGCGGCCAAAACAACGACATCACAATGTGAGTTCAGCAGAGTCGTACTGACATGGTGTGCGAGCCCAAGATTTTTGGGGTTCTGCCTAATTTCGACTGTGTGAGGGCCTTCGTAGCGTGAAACCAGTTCTTGAATAATTTCAAAAGTCCGGTCCGTTGAGTGGTCATCTGATATAACAATCTCCAAGGGACCGAAATCTTGGGCCAGAGCGCCATTGACTGCCTCGGCGATGAAAGCCTCCTGATTATAGGAGAACAAGGCAAATAATACACTAGGGGCGGGGGGGCCGGAACCTCCGCACATGTGTTCGCTTGTTGTGATTACTGCCCCCTGAAACGTGGTTTCCCGCCGGGTGTTGGGAAAGAGTCTAATTGGTTCAAGTCCTCTGGGCGTTCTGGAGATCCCCAGAGTCGTGTGTTCTGGCGAGGCTTAGCCCAACCCTTCCCAGCACAGGACGCAGACCAGTTCACTTATTGGACTGGAACTCGCAACTCCGCCCCGGCGTCGTGGGAAAATCACCCTGACGTCGGAATTCGTTTCAGAGACGGCTGACGGCGGGCTTCGAAAGACTTTGTGTGTCGACATCCTTGACGTAGCGGGTTCGGCAGCAAACCGCTCTCCGGTATTCTTATCAAGACTTTAACCGGTTCAAACTATTTCCTTGGCAGCTACGGCTTTACTCTCTTGGCATCCCTAATCGGGGAACATTTTGCGGGCTGATATCGTTCGACGATAGTCATCAGGCATGGAATTGGAAGCAGAGCAGTGCGGCGCTCGAGGAGTCTGTTTGCGATTGAGGCGGCTTTTTCTCGTCCCTAAGCGAAGCTAGCTGAAGAAGAATCAGACGTTAGGTGCATGAGACATCTCTACCGACGAGCCGTCTTTTTTCAACACCCGTTATTAGGCTCGGCGAGCCGTCCTTCCCATGTCTGTCGAGCTGACCGAGAAGAAAACTAAGGTGTAAGTTGGCGACGTATTGCTCACTAAAGTCTCGAATAACCCTGGCCCGTGCGTTTCTCCCTAAAGTGATTCTGAGTTCAAAATCAGCGAGTAGATTTTGGATCGCTTGGTTAATTGCGCCATCATCCCTCACACGCACAATCAGACCAGTTTCGCCATCGACAACGGAATCTATCGCCCCCGTTGCGGTTGTCGTGACGGCTGGAACTCCCAAGGCAGCCGCTTCGAGTACCACGTTCGGGAAACCCTCGCGCCTGGTGGGGAGAAGCAGGACATCCATGATGGAGTAGTAGGGGGCGACCTCTCTTACTGGACCTGTGACGACGACGTGGGAGCCCAAGTTGAGCAACCTGGACAGTACCTCCCCCCCGCCCTCAAGTGGGCCAACAATAACAAGCGTGTGTTCTGCACCCCGATCGGACAGCGCTTTTCCTATCGAGAGAATTTCCTTCGCGCCTTTGTCTTCCGAGAATCTGCCGACAAATCCAAGAATGGGAACTTTCGCGCGCAACGCTCGTCTGAGACTTGACTGGGGGGGGGTCCATTTCGCCCAGCGTTCAGGGTTAAATAGATCAAGGTCGACGCCGTGCGAACTACCTAGTCCGAGGACCGTAACTTTGTCCCGCTGGCTAGGGAGGAGCCTGCAATACTCCTCCTTCAGGCTTTCGCTGACTGCCAAGATTGCTGTCGAGCTCTTAGCCGCAAAAAATTCCAGGAGATGTAACACTCGCCCCCAGATCCCCCTCACGGTTTCCAGCCGCAAGCCTCGGAGGTGGTAAATCCGCACTGGCACGCGGCACAGCTTCGAGGCAATCAATCCCAGTAAGGCTGCCTTCGGAGTGCCAATGGACACAATCGACGGCTTGATCTCTTTCACCAGAATGATCCACCTAATAAAACTGAACAAGTCACTTATTGGTGCTGGTTTTCGCGACATCGGCAGGTGGTGAACCGTCACCCCGCGCAAATTTTTTGGGTTCTCGTGTGTATCGTTGTTCGACACCACATGCACGTCCCAGTCGAGCTCCACAAGCGTCTGAGGAAGGCTGCCCAGAAGCTTGAGAGACTGGGAACTGGTGACTCCAAAGAGAATGGTCGGGTGATTAGTCATCCGCGGAGGCGTCACTCTGGAACCATCTAATCGTTGCTCGCAAGCCCTCGGTGGTGCTGAACTGAGAAATTTCAGGGAGCAACCGGTCTAACAGGGATGAGTTTGCTTGTGACTCTTTGACATCGCCTGTCCTGCTCTCTGTGTGCTCAACCGCAAGAGCCCTCCCCAAAATCTGCTCTATCTGTTCAATCAAATCCAACAAATTTATTTTGGAACCAAAAGCGAGATTGATGGGGTGTTCGTACCGCATTCGATTCGCGATAGCTCGATGTAGCGCTTCACAGACAGAGTCGACATAGGTGAAGTCTCGCGTCTGCGTCCCATCTCCGTGGATAAGAAGGGGGGTCCCGGAGAGGGCGGCAGCGACAAATTTTGGGATGACAGCGGCGTAAGGATGATCTGCTCTTTGCCGCGGGCCGTAAACGTTGAAAAATCGAAATGCAACGGTGCTCATTCCATAAGCGGAGAAATACGCGTTGGCGTACGCCTCAGTGGCTTGCTTTGACACCGCGTAGGGGCTGAGGGGGCGAGTCCAGTCCAATTCGTTGCGAGGTAGGCCGGGGTTGGACCCGTACACCGAGCTGGAAGACGCAACAATCACGTGATTGACGGAAAACTCACGCGCCGCCTCGAGCACGTTGAGAGTTCCTGTGACGTTTGCGTCGTGTGTCGCTCGAGGAGCCGACACCGACCGGGGGACGCTTCCAATTGCACCGAGGTGGACGATGTGGTCAACGCCTTCTGTCACTTTGGCTAAAAGAGGTTGGTCAAGAATGGAGCCAACCGTCAAATCACACTGGGCGCCCTTTAGGTTAGATTCTTTCCCCGTGCTGAGGTCGTCGAGTACCCGAATGTCCCAATCTGGAGCATGGGAATTGAGGAAATCGACAAGGTTACTGCCAATGAATCCAGCCCCACCTGTGATCAAAATTTTCCGCGCCATCTATCCCTCGCCTTCCTGCGCGCAAAGGGAACGGACAGCGCGCAAAAGCCCGTGCCACCCTGGCCTACAGTCGATAAACATTGGTGCCTGAAAGCACATTTCGAGTGTCTAAGACGATTTCACATACTTCACTGAGGAGCTGGGGGGTTTCTTCGTCATGGGCGGTGATGACAATCCCGATGTCGTACGTTTCTCCAATCTTGTGACGTGACGTGAGGGAAGGCCAGTCAAAATCAGAGACATAATCGTCAATCGCAGACACATGTGCGCCGTGGTCTCTCAGCAGCTCCGCGATTGCGAGGGCAGGTGACTCTCGAGTGTCAGAAGTTTGGGGCTTGTACGCTAACCCGCCGAGCAAAATTCTCGAGCCCTTGATTTGGTTGCCGCGCTCTTCGATGAGTCTCCGGGATTCACTTATAACGAAACTCGGCATGAAAGAATTAACGGTGTTGGCGAGTTCGACAAATCTAAAGCTTGCGCCAGCCTTCTCTTTGATAGCCCACGAGAGATAGCTCGGATCCACGGGGAGACAATGTCCTCCTACCCCAGGTCCAGGCGTGAATTTCATAAACCCAAAGGGCTTTGTATTGGCCGCTTCGATCGACTCCCAAATGTCAACACCCAACTGGTGGGAAAACATTGCGAGCTCATTAACAAGGGCGATGTTTACATGGCGAAAAGTGTTCTCGAGCAGTTTTGTCAGCTCCGCTTCCCTTGTTCCGCTCACTGGTACAACCGTGATTCCAAAGCCTGAGTAGAGCTCCGAAACCGCGGAGGCGGAATCTTCATCTATTCCAGAAACAACCTTGGGCGTATTCAGGAGGTTCCATTCCCGGTTTCCGGGGTCGATTCTTTCAGGGCTGTAACCAACATAGAAATCCGTACCAGCGGTCAAATTACTGCCGGATTCGAGAATTGGAACGAGAAGCTCCTCGGTTGTGCCTGGGTAGGTAGTCGACTCGAGCACGACGAGGCTGCCCGGTGTTATGAGCGTTGCGAGCGAGGTGCCGGCAGATTCGATAAACGTAAGGTTGGGGTTGCTGTTGTCGAGAGGCGTCGGGACGGTGATAATTGCCGATTTGAACTCCGTGAGACCTGCATAGTCAGGGTAAATCGAATAGCGACCGCTTGCGAGCGCGGAGGAAAGGTCGGTAGAACTGACATCAGGGACGGGGGAGATGCCCGCGGCAATGGAACCCACCCGATGGTGGTCGGTGTCAATCCCCACCACCGTGTGGCCGGAAGCAACGGCAGCCATAGCGAGGGGGAGGCCGACGTAGCCTTGTCCCACCACAACGACAACGTTGTCGTTGTTTCGAGGCGCCATCTTCCTACCCTAACTCAACTCTTGGCGTGTCCTGGGGTAGCCTGAGAGACGTGGATCAGCCGAGAATCTTCCTTTCGCCGCCCGACGTCGGAAAGTGTGAAGAAGAACGAGTGAGCGATGCGATTCGCTCAGGCTGGGTAGCCCCAGTTGGGCCCCACCTGGAGCTTTTCGAGAAAGCCGTGGCTGAGCTTGCGGGGAGGAAATACGCGGTTGGAGTGAGCTCAGGGACAGCCGCACTCCACCTTGGGCTGCTCGCTCTCGGAGTGAAGCCAGGTGATCGTGTCTTATGTTCCACTCTCACCTTTGTAGCTACAGCCAACGCAATCTCCTACGTTGGGGCGACACCGGTGTTTGTTGATTCGGAAATTTCGTCGGGAAATATGAGCGTGGAATTGCTTGAAGAAGCAATATTGGACTTACTTTCGGCAGGCAAGAAAATTGGCGCCGTGATTCCTGTTGATTTTCTTGGGAGTGTCGCAAAATACGAAGAAATTATGCCCCTGTGTCAGCGATTTGGTATTCCAGTCCTCGCAGACGCAGCGGAGGCGGTCGGCGCAGTTCGACATAGCCAACCGGCAGGAAGCTTCGGTGACGCCGCGATTTTTTCGTTCAACGGGAACAAAATTGCGACCACTTCAGGTGGCGGCGCTTTCCTTACTGACAACGTTGACCAGGCAAAAAAAGTCCGGCACCTTGCTACCCAGGCAAGGGAGCCAGTAAAGCATTACGAACACAAGGTCTTGGGTTTCAACTACAGGCTCAGCAATGTGCTGGCAGCAATTGGTGTCGCGCAGTTGGAGCGTCTTTCTGAAATTGTCGCGAGACGGAGAGAGAACAGGCTTAGCTACCGTTCGCTCTTTGATTCGATTGAGGGCGTGCAGGTGATGGGTGAGTCGGACTCTGAAGATAATTGCTGGCTCACTGCACTCCTCATAGACCCGGCTGTCGCAGGTTTTTCGTCCGCTGAACTTTCAGAGTTTCTCGAGGATTCGAACGTGGAAAGCCGACCCTTATGGAAGCCAATGCACTCACAGCCTCTTTACAAAGGGGGTGAATCCTATGTCAATGGATCCGCAGAAAAGCTTTTTTTGCAGGGGCTCGTTGTTCCGAGTGGCTCAACTTTGGGGGGTGTCGAGTGGGAAAGGCTCAACCACTTAATCGGTTCTTTTCTATCAAATACAAAACAAAATGGGACTTTGAGCAGGGGATGACGTATCACACCCTGAAGCGCGTAGTTGATGCGACCGGTGCGGCTGTCCTCTTGTTGCTTACTCTTCCAATGCTCTTCGTGGTCGCCCTCATCGCTCTTCTTTTTCAAGGTTCGCCCGTTTTCTTCACCCAGTTGAGGCCCGGATTGAGAGAAAAACCGTTTCGAATTATCAAGTTTCGCACCCTAGCTGGGTCGGGAACCAGTTCTGGTTCGCGGACCGATCTTTCGGTGACCAACTTAGGAGCCATCTTGCGGCGCCTCTCGATCGATGAATTGCCACAGTTGCTCAATGTGCTGAGAGGCGAAATGAGTTTTGTTGGCCCACGACCGCTTCTCATGGAATATCTGCCGCTCTACACCGACGAGCAAAGAAAACGCCACAACGTCCGTCCGGGCCTCACAGGCTTAGCGCAGGTTGAAGGAAGGAATCTTATTCCTTGGGAAACGAAGCTAGAACTAGACGCACTGTACTCCGATCGTATGTCTTTACGATTGGACATTTCGATTCTCGTCAAGTCGATTGGGCTGGTCGTTCGGGGCAAAGGTGTGGCTGCCCACGACTCTGAGTTCAACAGGAGGTTTAAGGGGTGAAGGATTGCTTCTAGGTCGAGTTCCGAAACGACCCATTTCGGGGCCCTGAAAAGATTGGGCGGCTGGTCCTTCTCTTTTCGTCCTGTTCCTCACTGCCGGGGCTTAGGTGTTCGGTACAGTAAGGAAATATGAGACTCGTCGACCATGGAAAATTAATGGGTGCCTGGTTTAGGAAAAATGTTGGTGGCCAAGCTGTTATTGACTCATTTTCCTGGATTTTTGCGCTAATTGTTGCGGGATTCCTGCGTTTTGAATTTGCTTTCGACCGAGTTGACGTTGGAAATTTCATACTGTTCGGCCTGGTGGTAGCTGCCCTTCATTGGAGTGTGGGCAAAGTTTCTGGTTTGTATGGGTCTCGATTTCCGGCTGGATCCTTTGACGAGTTGCTAAATCTAGTCTTGGTCACGTTCCTTGCGACGATCCCCGCGGCGATACTTTCTTTTGCTTGGGGCGCAGTGTGGGGTGTGCCCCGAAGCACCATCTTCATCGCGGCGCCCGTTTTTCTCATTCTCTCCGGACTGGTGCGGTCTACCCGGAGACTTCGCAAGCGATATGTCACCGCGATTCCGCACGAGCAAAGAGCGATTATTTACGGCGCGGGGAGGATGGCGGAGTTGCTAATCCCACAGCTGCTGGCTGACTCCTCAAGGCGGTACAGGCCTGTGGCCCTTATCGATGATGATCCCGCAAAATCAAACCGCTGGATTTCTGGTGTCAAGACAAAAGGGACTCTAACGGATCTCCATCGCATCCTGAAGAGCATTCCGGCTGAGGTGCTCATCGTGGCTATTCCACGAGCCACAGCCACTCTCCTGCAAAAGGTTAGAAGTCTTGCCTCCTCGCTCGACCTCGAGGTTGTTATTCTTCCCAGCTTCTCTGAGATTCTTGATAAAAATCAGGGCAACTTGGAACTGAAACAGCTGGGAATTGAGGAACTGATTGGAAGGCGTGCTGTCTCCATCAATTCGGGAGAAATACACCGCTACCTGGAGGGACAAACTGTCCTCGTCACCGGTGCCGGCGGATCAATTGGTGTTGAATTGTGTCGTCAGGTGTCGAGGTACACCCCCGGGAGGCTTATTTTCCTGGACAGAGATGAAACTGGTCTCCAGCTCGCTCAGCTGGCAGTGAATGGCTCTGGACTTCTTGACGATTTAGATATTGTTCTCGCTGATATTCGAGAAGAGAAGGTCATCGAAGATGTTTTTCAGTCATTGAAGCCAGATGTTGTCTTTCATGCAGCCGCGCTGAAGCACCTTCCAGCCCTCGAAAAGTTTCCGCAGGAGGCTTGGAAGACCAATGTGCTGGGCACCGCGAATGTGTTAGCTGCCGCGAGTCACACCGGGGTCAGTCATTTCGTAAATATCTCCACGGATAAGGCTGCTGACCCGACTAGCGTTCTTGGTAAATCGAAGAAGCTGGCGGAGGAACTTACGTCTTGGTACTCCACGCACTGTGCCGGAAACTATCACTCCGTCCGTTTTGGGAATGTCCTAGGGTCGCGAGGGTCGCTCATTCCAACTCTGCAGTTCCTGATTGAGTCTGATCGGCCCGTCACGATCACGGACCCAGAAGCAACCAGGTTTTTCATGACAATCCCGGAGGCATGCCAATTGGTGTTGCAGGCGGGCTCTGAAAAGCTTCGAAACTCCATCTTAATTCTTGACATGGGGAGGCCCGTGAAAATAGTCGATATTGCAAACCGGATGATTGAAATGTCTGGAAAAGTGGTAGAGGTAGTTTTTACAGGGTTGCGGCCTGGGGAAAAGCTCCACGAGGATTTGTTTTCTGACTACGAGACCGTAGCGAGTAGTTCCCACGACCTAATCTCGAGAGTGAGCTCGCCAGTCTTAGATCCGCGCAAGATCAGCAGCCGGCAAAAGGATTTTGCATCTCGTTTGACTTCGTAGTTGGTGACCCTAATCGTCGAAGCTCATCAAAGCAATGTATTTCTTAACGAGAGGAACGTCCTGTTCAAGGTCCCTGAGTTTTCCTGCGGCGACAATCTTTCCTTCGTCTATGACAAAGACTGTGTCGGCGTGCTGAACGGTGGAAAGCCGATGGGCCACCACTAAGAGAGTCATCTGATCCTCAAGCTCAGACAGAGAATCCGTGATCGTCGCCTCGGTCTCGGCGTCAAGAGCACTCGTGGCCTCGTCAAGAACCAGAAGCTTAGGGCGTGTGTACATTGCTCTCGCAAGTCCAATTCTCTGTATTTGCCCGCCACTAAGTGCGTCCGCCTGTTCACCGACGTGCGCATCAAGACCTCCCGGAAGCGCGGTGACGAGGTCCTCAATCTGAGCAAGCCTTACAGCATTCCAGACCTGGGAATCATCAATTTCATTTTCCGGAACTCCGAGCGCAATGTTCTCGCGGATTGTTCCCGAGATTAGGCCAGGCTTTTGCGGCACGTAGCTCAAGATACCGGGCACTCGATCACGGAGGTCTCTCGGGCGCATGCCCGAGATTCTCACTTCCCCAGAACTTGGCTCGTGCAGTCCAAGAATCAGATCAACCAGTGTGCTCTTGCCGGCCCCGGAAGGGCCGATGAACGCAACGGTGGCTCCGGGGGTTATGGCAAGCGACACCTGTTCAACAACCATCTCATCAAAGCCGCGATCTCTGTAGTGGAAGGAAACATCGTCGAGTTCGACGGAGAGCGCAGTCTTCTCAGTCGATGCAGTTCGCAGGGTTTCCGTGTCAAGGATCGGAGCGTCATGCTCGTGGGGCTGAGTTCTTTGAATTGCCTTGCGCATAAAATCTTGGCTGGATTGAGCTTGGGGACCGTCATAGCGAAGCTGCATGTATGCCCTGTAGAGGGGGAGCAAGGCGGACATCATGCGCAAACTCCCGACAATAAAAATGCTGATGAGTCCGATATCAGGCTCTCCGTTTGAGCGCGCGAATTGGAAAGCTGCGAATCCAATTGCACCCACGATCAGGGACAGCTCGACAATGAGGCGGGGAACCGCCTGCAGGGTGAGTTGCAGCGCCTGCGCGTAAGCCACTTGGGCTCGAGCACGGGATATTCTTCTCATGAAGAACTCAAACCGATTCAGAACTGAAATTTCCCGAAAAGCCACCAGCGAATCAGATATCGCCTGCCCTACTGAAATCGACCCTTCGGCATAGTCAGACCCGGTTCTTGACACTCTTGCTTTCGTCACCACTTGGAAAAGCATGAGAACCGCCACAAAATACAATAGGACAACGAGAGCAGAAATCCAGTCCGTGTAGAAAAATAGACCAAGAATTAGGAGCGCCAAAGTAATTTCCGCAAAGAGCTGAAGAGATTGACCCACCACGGAACCAAACGCTGTCCAGGTTGAGCGGAGAATGGACCATTCGAAGTAAGATCGAGAATGTTTCTTCACCGCGCGCAAACCATCGGAAAACACGTGTCTGGCGATTTTGTTCGAGAAGTGCACTTCCAAGGTCGCAAGGAAGTTCTGTCTGATGCGGGTCAGCAATATGCCAGATAACGTCTTTATCCCGAATATGACGCCTGTAGTGAGGAGCGTAACGATAATCAGCGTATTTCGTTCAAACTGCGGGAACCAATCGAATGCCTGAACGGTCCCCTCCCCGATTGCGATTGCAGCGATAGAGCTAAGCAGAGCAATTGCAACGATGTCCAACAGATTGATGAAAACGGTCGCGAGAGCAAGAAGTAGCACCGCGACCCTCTGACGACGGCTCAACAAGGATAAGCTTCCGCGGAGTGTCGCTAACAAGTGTCTCTCTTCCCCGAATCTCGGCCCGACCTTCGAACACCCTACACTTGGTTACAACCTGAACCCGTGACTTGTGAGACCGCGAGAGCGGAACCAGCGCGGGTATAGGTGGCAGAGTGCCCTTTGGGCAGACGAAGGGGGAGTTACGATGAAGGTACTCCATGTCATCGTTGGCCTTGGTGACGGAGGCGCTGAGCGATCACTTTACAAGCTAGTTTCCGCAGACGCCGAAAACAATCACACGGTTGTCTCTCTCACAACTGAGGGGAAGTACGGGTCGCTCCTTCGTCGCAGGGGACTGACGCTCGTGAGCCTGCGATGGTCCCCGCTCCGAGGGTTCGTGGCGTTCCTACGGTTGGTTTCGATAATTCGCCGGGAAAGACCAGATGCTGTGCACACCTGGATGCCCCACGCTTCCCTCCTGGGGAGCGCCGCCGCTCGTCTCGCTCGATGCCCAAAAATCTTCTGGAGCATTCGCGCGTCTGACTACGGTAGGGGGGTGAAAACGTGGCCGACAAGGCTCATTGTGAGACTTTTGGGATTCGCATCCTCAAGGCTGCCGCGGAAGATATTTGTCGTAGGTGCTCGTGCCTTGAAACAGCATGTTGCTATAGGTTTTTCTCCGGCGAAGATGGTGTTGGCTCCTAACGGATACAAAACCCCTGAACAGGTTGGGAGCTCAGCCCGAAAGGGCCTTCCTTGGGCGGATAAACAGTTGCACGAGGAGGTCACTCTCGGTATGGTCGCCCGCTATCACCCGCAAAAGGATCATGCGACTTTCCTGGAATCTCTGTCCATCGTGGCCGATGCAAATTCGAACTTTTCCTGCTTCCTAGCTGGAGACGGAGTCGGTTACGACAATGCGGCATTAGTCGCAGAGCTGGAGCGATTCGGCCTCTCCAACAAGGTAAAGCTGCTCGGGCAGCTCCCAGATCCGCAAGAGCTCTATTCGAAACTTGACCTACACATCCTTTCATCCTCTTATGGAGAAGGCTTTCCCAACGTTGTAGCGGAGTCAATGTTGGCGGCGGTGCCAAATATCGTGACTGACGTCGGAGATTCTGCCGAGATTGTTTCTGACACGGGCTGGGTTGTAGAACCAGGTTCCGCAGAGGGTCTCGCCGCAGGAATCCGCGCAGCGATGAATCTGACCTTTCAAGAGCGTCAGGAGAAGGGCAAGAAAGCGCGTGGCCGAATCCTCAACAATTATTCACTCGAGAAAATGGTCGCGGCGCACCTTGAGGAATACGCCGCCTTGGACGTTGCCGTTTTCCCTCGATACGACAACTTGGGAGCATCGAGTCGAATCCGCATCCTCCAGTTTATCCCCGGCCTGAGGCGAGAGGGCTGGGGAGTCACCACCTACCCGTTCTCGAGTAATCGGTACCTCAGCCAGCTCTACAGAGGTCGACGAAGTAGCGTCGAAGTTTTGCGGAGCTACCTTCGAAGGATTCGAGATCTCTTCCGAGCGAGAAAAGCTGACGTTGTGTTGGTTGAGAAAGAGTTTCTTCCTTGGGCGCCTTGGTGCGTCGAGAAATTGCTGGTTCCATCTTTCAGGCGAATCATCTACGACTTTGATGACGCCGTCCACGAGCATTATCGGGAGCACCCAAAGTTTTTGGTTCGGACGGCGTTGCAGGCCAAAATAGGAAAATGCGTAAGCCGAGCGAATGGAATAATTGCAGGCAACTCTTTTCTGGCGGACTACCTAGCCCCGCTTTCGGCAGGGCCAACAGCCATCATTCCATCCGTTGTTAATACAGAGGAGGTTTTTCCTTTACCTTCAGGGCCTCGAGATGACCGCAAACCGTTCATTTGTGGTTGGATTGGCACTCCAATCACATGGAAGGCATACGGCGAAAGACTGATGCCAGTCTTTGAAGGTTTGGGCCGGGAGCTTGAGGCGCAATTTCTGATTGTGGGAGGAGGCGACGGTAGCCGGTCTACCCCGCACGTCAAATTTGTACCGTGGTCATTCGCTCAAGAAAATTCGCTGCTGAACTCTTTTGACGTCGGAATCATGCCCTTAGCGGATGATCCATGGTCCCGAGGAAAGTGCGGGTTTAAGCTGCTTCAATGTATGGCTGCCGGGGTGCCAGTTATTGCCTCAGCCGTCGGAGCGAATCGGGATATCGTGAGTCATGGCGTGGACGGTTATCTTGTTGAAAACGATCAGGACTGGGGTACATATCTACGCGCGCTCAGAACCAAACCCCAAGATTTGGCTGCCATGGGGGACAAAGCGCTGGAGAAAGTGCGGGACAGGTACTCCCTTGAGTTTGCGACTCCTCTTTTGACCGAGTTTTTGCGGAGAAATCTTTGACCGTTGGCCAAAAAAGTTCCGTCTGCAGCATTATGGGGTCAAACCCCATCGGGTTTCGGCCTATGTTAATTGGGCAGCGCCGCCTATCTGATCAATTGTGAGCACATTTCGCGCAGGAACTCAAGGAGGCCAAAGATTGCTCGGTCCAAAGCTGCTCGCTAGTAACGAGTTGTTGAGCTATGCGAACCATACCTTCCCAGTCTGCCGAGTCAACGAAACGCACCGCTTGGTAGTGTGGCCAATTGAGAGCATCCTCGGAATTCTCGCTGATAACCGGGGTGCCCTCTGCGAAGCACTGTGCAATCCGCACCTGTTCCAGGTCTGAGCCCTCATAGAAATGGATGTTGACCACCACTTTTGTCTTCGAGATCAGACTGTCAACCTCGGGGCTAAAGAGATTCTCGACTACCACAAGATTCAGATTTTGTGAGAGATGCGCCAGCGCAGCTTGGCGGCGGTCAGACTTGGCCCAGCCGAAAAACAATACATCTATTTCACGCTCAGCAAAAGAGACGAGGTGATTGCCCCCTCCCCCGTCCCCATCAAGGGGGCAAATATTGACGTGCTCGATTTTCAGGGGATCAAAACCTAAAGCACTCAAAATTTGAGTATTTGTGAGTGAGTAATCCCAAATACTTGAGGCGAGGAGGAGCTTGTTTAGATAACTGAAAGACAAGAGTGGGGAGACGAGAAGTGGCTCTAGCTGGAAGGCAAGGTAACCTTCCGGGGGATTTTTTAGAGCCGCTGGGCCCACAACGAGAGGGAGAGGTGAGCTCTCGGCTGCCTCTGATTTTTCCGAGGTCACGGCGAACCCATGTCGGCGAAGCGTGTGCTCAGCAAAAGGAACCAAAGATTGGAGTTTTTCCGGACACACGACGGTGGCTCGCGTTTTTTGCGCCCGCGGGGGCAGCCCTGCGCCCTCTTTACTTGATGGCTTGAAGCGTCTGAAAATCAACCAAAAGTGCAAACCGATTATCCGGCTGAGAAAATAGAGCTTACTTTCCTGACTCGATTTTTGCAGCGGTATTTTTGCTAGTGTCAGGGTAATCATGATGAGAGATTATCACTTCCTGCGTGGCGAGCAGGGCTCTCGGGGGAGTCGTGAAGCCCAAGGGGCCGGTACCGAGCAAACTCTGTTGTGGTGTGGACGTCACCTCGGGATTCTTTGGAGGCGGAAGAAGCTTGGCGGGCCTTCAAAGAATACCTCTGGCCGGGTCTCTGGGACATCTGCGGCACTTGAAATTCATCGAATTTCTGGGTTGTAATGGGAAAGTGTTCGGTCAGGAGGGGGCTGGCCGGTAGCCTGTCGTTAGCAACGCTGGCAGGAATAAGCCCAGCTTTTGGAACAGGGGGCCATTGCCTCTTGGAGGGAAGGACTTCTGTGTCGGATGTGACGCTCGCCATTCTGCTATTTGCTTGTGGAATATTTTTGATCATCTTGTTGGGTCGTGCATGGAGACTGTCCTTTGTCACTCCAGGCCTTCTTTTTCCGTCCTTTACTTTTTTCGGCGTATTGCTCTACCTTCCGAACAGCCCCTATTACATCAGGAGCGATGGTGAACTTTACCTGGCCTGGGGGCAATCCCTCGCTGAATTCTGGGCTGTGGGATCCCCGCCGTTAATCGAACCACTTTGGCCAGGAAAAGGGTTTTGGCCCTTGATTATTGGGGCTATGAGCTACCTCGCCGGGCCGGTGGTTGTGTCCCCTATCGTGCTTAACGCTCTTATCCTCACCATCATGGCCATGGTTATCGACCGGACTGTCGCGCTCCTGGGAGCCAAGGCTCCCGGTTGGGTTCTACCACTTGCTCTCTTGACTTCAGCACCAATACTTCTCTTTGGGCCTTCCTTGCTCCGGGAGGCAATATTTTGGCTCGGAGTTTCAGTGGGCGTTCTGGCGATCGCTCATGCGGGAAGATCTCGCTATTGGCCAGCTGCTATTTACACGCTTTCGTCGGCGTCGTTGCTCCTGGCGGTTCGACCAGATGCCGGCGTGGTGATTGCGTATGGTTTTGTAACCGTGACGATTTGGCTCTTTGGGTTCTCATGTACTCAAAAGATGCTGTCAAAAAGGGTCGCTTCCCTGCTCTTATTCGCCCTAGTTGGGCTTTCTTTTCCGGCGGTTTTTGACTTTATGCGACCAGACACCTCCGCATCCGACATCGATACTGCTGCAGATGCGCTTTCGAACCCCAAGGTTGTTTCGGCTTTTGGAAACTCTGGCCCAGTAAATTCGGATTCACCGGGGAATTCTGGCCCAGTAAATTCGGATTCACCGGGGAATTCTTGGTGGGAAGTTTTCTGCGCAGAGTCGCTTGGTGGCGCAATTCTTTGCAGTGCAGCGGAAAATCTTCCCCACGCACTTCTTGGCCCTTTCCCGTGGGAGTACGGGCCTGAGTTAATTTGGTTGATAGCGGGTGCCTCAGGAGTTCATTTTCTTATAGTTTTAGGGCTTGCGGGATGGTACTTGTTGCGCGCTCAAGGGAGAAGGTTGCCGGCCCTTGGTATTTTCTTGGTTGCTTTGCTCAGCATGATCATGTTCTCAAGCATCTTGACAAACTATGGAATTCTCATACGGTTCAGAGCCGCCACAGAAATCATGTTGCTGCCTCTAGCCGTTTCTGGATTTCAGGGAATTGTTAGCCAATTCGGAGCCCAAAATCGTGGCGGACTGAAAATGCCACGGTCGTCCTTCGATGGGGGAGGAGCGGTTGCTAGCGAGAGTTAGTCGGCTTTTGGGTTGGCCGGGAGCCATAGCTGGAAGATGATGGTCCACAATTCCTTCTCTTTGTTGGCCTTCTTCGAGAGGTGCATGAGCCAAATCTCCTGGACATGTGGTGCATCCAGGAAATCCTGTTGACTGATGGTTTCGGATTTGAGAATGTCTTTTGACCAGGTGCGCATGGGGCTGCGTAGCCAGTCCTCCAGGGGCACACCCAAGCAAATTTTGAGCCGATCAATCAATTCGGAGGGGGTTAACTTGTCCGAAATGCTTTGAGGAGAAACTTGCCTCTTTGCTGGCTAACAAGCGCTTTTATAGACAAGGTCGCTGCATACTCGGAAATTTTTTCGCCTAGGAAAGGAGGTCTTGTTTCAAGAGAAGAAGCAATTGACGCGCGGTCTATTTTTACGAGAATAACCTTTGGAAGACTCGTAATCTGATCGGAAACTATAGGCCGACGGGCCAGGCCAAGATTTGAGTTTCCGCCCATGTAGTCGCTGCGGGGGTTTTTGGAAGTGATGTCTAAGTTATTGAGAGAATCACGGCCGATTTTCGGTGAGCAGTGCGTAGCACTCGGAGAGTTGGTCGGACACAAGATTTTATAAACTAGTTATTTTGTCCTTGGCGACGCCGGACGTCGACCTGATGATCACCAGCCGCCCCAACAAAGTGGTGCAAGCGCTTGGGCCGCCCGATTCAATTAGCTTTCGAATCCCTTCCCGAGCGAATAACTGGAATTTATGGCTCCGTTCCCATGCTTGGAGCCCCTTTCCGGATCGGCTGTAACCTCCGAAAGTCTCATTCCCCCATCCCGAGTGAGCGCCACTTTTGCCTCAGCGCGCGGAAAATGGGACAAAATGTTGGACGGAATCCTGGAAGAGTCGGCAGAAGGTTCCGAATACACCTCGCCGAGAACGGGTTGCATCTCAAATGCCTGCGATTTGGTTGCTTCAAATTGAGCATGGCTAGTCGCCAGTGTCTTGGCAATTTGCCTGCCGCGCAAAGATTCATCTAAGACTGAGCTGGGGGAACCAATGGTGAAGGTGTGAAGCAGCTGGTCAGTCTGTTCTTGTGTTGGCGCAGTGACCAGTGGGCTATCGATCCCTCCGCTCACGAAAGACCCGAGGGGGACATCGCCAATCATGTGCTTTGAAACCACCGAATGAAGAATTGGTTGCAATTCAGAGGTCGAAGCCAAAGTCTAAACGTTATCCTCCTCTTGGTGTTGGACAAGAGTCGGGTAATCCCAGTATCCGAGGGGTTCTGGCTCCGCCTGATACTGGGCGTCTCGAAGAGAACGCGAAGCCTAATAGTGGTCTCTCAATAAATTGAGCGTTTCCCGTGAGGAAGCAAAAATTGCAAACGCAAACATGCCCGCAACCCCGGAAGGGTATTGCTGAGGCCCCAGGTCCGGATTGCTTCGAGCAACGTCTCCCTATCTGAGGTACCTCGACAATGATGGTGGGACTCGATATCAAGTTGGGCTCGGTTTTCAAGGTAATTGTAGATTTCACCATTGAAGGGATCGCTTCATGGCTCGTATCGCTAATCTCGTGTGGCCGAGAAATATTTTTGACTGAGAGTCCGACCATATTGCTGACGAGTCTGCTCCTCGATGCTTCAGAGATTCGACCTTTGGTATCAGAATGCGATCTGGCCCTATATTGCTAGCTTTAGGTTTAATCAGGCTCGCGATTTAGCACACTTCAGAAAACCGTCGCCCACATTGTGCTCTCCTTCGCTTCCGAAGGCCTCTCATTCAAGTGCAACGCCTCGCCCTAATTCAACCCGATGCTCTCTTTCCCCAGAACGCGCGATGTCTTCTATTTTTCATAGGCCTGGGTCGCGGTTTCCATTAGTGCTGGGACGCCGCAAGTCGAGCATTCCAAAAAACTGTCATGCACCGCTGCTTCCTGAAGTCCACAATTTCAAAACCGGAGCGAAGAAGGAGATTCACGACTTCAGGAACGGCGTTGGGGGCGCTTCCAGTAGCTTCTCCTAAATCTGCACATACATACATGGTTCGCAGCAGAGTATGAGTGCCCCCTTTGAGGACCTCGATTTCGCCCCCCTCTGCTTCTAGTTTGATGAGACTTACAATTAGCCCTGGTTCGAGATGTTGTTCAGCGAAGCTATCAAGCGTGGTGGTCTCTATTTCGAGGGCATCCAGTGACTCAGCTCTTATCTCGGTTACCGAGCTGTCGCCGGAGTCGTTTGCTTGGTGCAATAGTGCCACGCCAGTCTTAGACCGTAGGGCGACATTGTGGGGAGTGGATTTCGGGTTCGTTAGGTTTCTCTCCAGCGCCTGGAACTCCCTCGGGTCGGGCTCGAAAGCATGACAAATTGCCCCCTTTGATTCCATCGCGCGGGAAAATTCTCCAATATTTGCACCACAATCGATGACGGTGCCCCCGGGATTGACTGATTCCCTCGGGACTGAGTAGCTCTCCTCTACGAATTTGATTCTGCCAGTCAGCCCCCGATGAAAGAGCCGTATTCGGGAACGGCGAGCAACGAAAATGCCCTCATCATTTTCCGAGATTCGATAAAGGCCAGAGGCACAGTCGTAGGAAACTTTGATCCCCTTGCCAATCAGCTGGCTGACAATCCTTATTACCAAGCTCCAGTGGCGCCCCCGAAGAGGCAGTTTGCAAAATAAGAGCCATGCGGTGTTGATAAGCCAAGTCATACTCACTCCCTAATTCTATGAACGCAACTTTGGTTGGCAGGCTCCTAAACGATTTTTTACAGTCCGTGGTTTGCGTGCCACGTGTAGGACCTACACTCAGGACACTCTTACCCGCCCCCTATCCAGCGATTTGACCTATGTCGATGAATTGTCCTCGGCCACACAACCTCGATATTACGACCCGACCGGCAGAGCCCGCGGATACGAGACAGATTGCCTCGGGAAACACGTCCAGCAGCTCCTGAACCTTCTCGCTTATTTCATCTACGTCTGCGTATGCCCGCGATTCGGGGACTCTCACCTGGCCTGCGAGACTGTGGCCACCGACCTTCCGAACTGCCTCAATCATGCCAGCCGGGCCCACCACGATGAGAGGTTTGCTGGCAACACTCTCAAGAACTGATGGCAGGGTTATGATTTTCGAGCGTCGAGGGGCACCTTTCAGACCCCTAAAAGCGAAAGAGTCAAATACTGCGACTGGTTCTCTGAGGCTCTGACTCAGAAGTAACAGGGTTAGCCCCCACTGCCTCAAGCGTTCAGGCGGGATTCTTATTCGATCGTCTTCCGCCAGGAACGTCATGGGGAGGCCGAGTATGAAATCTTTCTCCCCCGGGGCTCGTCGGACAATTTCCCTCAGTTCCGAAGCCAGCTTGAGGTTTCGCGGCTCGAAGCTGTTAGTTAGGCCAATCGCGGACATGGTGTCGCCATCTCCCCAACGGATTAATGACTTGCCAGAAGTGATCAGATCGTCCAACGACATTTGACTTGTGGTCACCAGACTGTCCAGGCTGGTAGCTAGAGGATGCTTCGGGTTCGAGAGTTGTTTTCGCTGCAAAACAAACCGAGCTGTGAGGGCGAGCCCAGTCAGGCCAACAATGAACCGGTTCTGCCACCGGTGTTCTCTCCGCATGAGTAACGAGCTTAGCCGCTGCACAACGCTTCAGATTAGTGAAAATCAAACCTGAATCTCTTCGATTGCGACCAACTTGAGCCCGAGGTTTCACGAAGAAAATTGATTTCCTGACCCCTAGCTACATACGCACGCAAATGCGAAGTTTCAGCAGTCACCGCAAGGAGTATGTCAGGACTTTGACATCGTCGCTATCGAATATCCGCCAGAAACCGAATCTCCTTCGGCGACAGCAACACCCTCAATGATTCCATCAAATGGGGCAAAAATTGGTTGCTCCATTTTCATGGCCTCCAGGACGCAGACAAGTTCGCCGGCAACTACAGACGCACCGGGCTGGACGACTACTTTGACGACAGTTGCCTGCATGGGTGAAACTATGCGCCCTTCGGAGAAGTTCCCGGAGGCGGATTCTGGAAGCTTTCGCTGGGGTGCCTTTCCCCGTGTTGCACGCTGTCCGGCAGCAAAGATACCTGCCGGAACCCCTACTTTGAGACGACGCCCCTCTACTTCCACCACCACGGTTCGGTAAAGCTCGTCCTGGTCGAAGCCTTCCTCAATTGACCCTTCCCATGCTTCCAGATCAGTGTCGAACTCCGTCTCAATCCAAGTCGTGTGGACGTCGAACCCATTCTCGGTATCGCCGCGAAACGCTGGGTCTTCGACGACAGCCCTGTGGAAAGGTATGACTGTTGGTAGTCCCGTAATCTGGAATTCACCAAGAGCTCTCCGGGATTTTTCGAGCGCATCTTGTCGAGTTGCACCCGTTACGACCAGCTTGGCGAGGAGGGAGTCAAATGAACCTGTGATGACGTCACCTGTGGTGATTCCTGAATCCACCCGAATCCCGGGACCGCCCGGGATTCTGAGGGAATGTATGGGACCTGGAGTGGGGAGGAAGCCCCGACCGGCATCTTCCCCGTTTATGCGGAACTCGATTGAGTGCCCCCGAATTTCGGGATCACCGTAGTCGAGGAGTCCTCCCTCCGCAATGCGAAACTGCTCCCGGACGAGGTCTATACCCGTTACTTCCTCCGAGACGGGGTGCTCCACCTGAAGCCGAGTATTGACCTCGAGGAAGGAGATTGTGCCGTCCCTTCCTATGAGGAACTCACACGTGCCAGCCCCAATGTAGCCGGCCTCTTTGAGAAGCGCTTTGGACGAATCGTAAAGAAGTTTTTCTTGATCTGCCGTGAGAAACGGCGCTGGTGCTTCCTCGACAAGCTTTTGGTGGCGGCGCTGGAGTGAGCAGTCTCTGGTGGAGACCACGACGACATTTCCTTGTGCGTCCGCAAGGCATTGGGTTTCTACGTGTCGGGGTTTCTCAAGATACTTCTCCACGAAACACTCACCACGGCCGAAGGCAGACAATGCCTCTCTGGTTGCTGAGTCAAACGCCTCAGGAATTCCTGCGATGGTGTGCGCGACCTTGAGTCCACGGCCGCCGCCACCGTGGGCCGCCTTGATCGCTACTGGAACCCCGTGTTGCTCGGCAAATTCAATGATTTCCTCAACCGTTGTCACTGGCTTAGCGGTTCCAGGAGCTAAAGGAGCATTCACTTTTTGGGCGATGCGGCGCGCCGAAACCTTGTCTCCTAGGAGGCTGATCGCCTCGGGGGGTGGACCAACCCAGACCAAGCCTGCCTCGATGACCATCTGTGCAAACTGGGCATTCTCGGAAAGGAATCCATATCCCGGATGGATAGCGTTGGCTCCCGAGCGCTTCGCGATGGACAGTATTTTCTCTGGAACGAGATATGTCTCGGCCGAAGTATTTCCATTCAACGCGTAGGCCTCGTGAGCGAGGCGGGTAAAGCGAGCGTTCCTATCTTGGTCAGCGTACACAGCCACTGTGTTGATTCCAGCGTCGTGAGCAGAACGAATAATCCGCACCGCGATTTCACCACGATTGGCGATGAGCACTTTAGCAATTGAAGTCATATCTCGAGTTTAGGGCGCTGGCCCTTTGACCTGTGGTCGTTGGGTAACAACAGATTCAGAGCGGAATATTGCCGTGTTTTCTCCGCGGAGTTGATGCACGTTTGTTTCGTAGTGCGCGAAGCGCCTTTACGACGGTGCTTCTGGTCGCAGCCGGTTCGATAACACTGTCGATTTCACCGCGCTCCGCTGCCAAAAAAGGGCTTGCGACGTTATAGGTGTATTCGCTTGCGAGTCGAGAGCGTGTTGCGTCTACGTCTTCCCCAGCTTCTTCAGCTGTCCTGAGATCATCGCGATACAAGATGTTGACAGCCCCCTGACCACCCATCACGGCGATTTCCGCAGTCGGCCAGGCGAAGTTGAGGTCGGCACCCAACTGTTTCGAACCCATGACAATGTAGGCGCCGCCATATGCTTTGCGTGTAATCACGGTGATCAGGGGCACGCTCGCCTCCGCGTAGGCGTATAGGAGTTTTGCGCCTCTGCGGATAACACCCGTCCACTCTTGATCTGTCCCTGGCAGATATCCAGGCACATCAACAATGGTCAGAATTGGAATGCCGAAAGCATCACAAAACCTGACGAACCGCGACGCCTTCTCACCAGCGTCGATGTTCAGTGTGCCCGCCATGTGGTTCGGCTGATTCGCGATAACCCCCACGGATCTGCCCTCTACACGGGCAAACCCAATAACGATGTTGGGAGCAAAAAGAGGTTGAACTTCGAGGAACGAACGATCATCAACGAGCCCCTCGATCACAGCGGTGACGTCGTACGGGACTGAGGGACTATCCGGGATGATGTCATTCAATCGCCGATCTTGGTCCGTTACCTCGAGCTCTGAGGAAGATGCATACGTGGGTGAACCCGATTCCCAATTGTCTGGCAGGTAAGACAACAGGACGCGAGCGTAGTCGAACGCGTCGGTTTCATTGGTTGCGAGGTAGTGAGAGACCCCCGACGTTTTGTTGTGGGTGAGCGCTCCGCCGAGTTCTTCCATTCCCACCTCTTCACCAGTGACTGCCTTGATGACGTCCGGTCCCGTCACAAACATTTGGCTTGTTTTGTCGACCATAATCACAAAATCGGTGAGCGCAGGGGAGTAGACAGCACCACCGGCAGCGGGGCCACAGACAATTGAGATTTGGGGGATCACCCCCGATGCTTGGGTGTTTCTCTTGAAAATCTCTCCGTACTTCCCCAGGGCGATTACCCCTTCCTGGATGCGAGCACCGCCGGAATCGAGAATGCCAATTAAGGGCACCCCGTTGGAGAGCGCAAACTCCATCACTTTGATGATTTTGTCTCCTGCCACTTCGCCGAGAGACCCGCCAAAAACGGTGAAGTTCTGTGAGTACACAGCAACCTGCCGGCCATATACGGTGCCAAGCCCTGTGACTACCGAGTCGCCGTAAGGACGTTTGTCGCCCATTCCAAATGCTTGGGACCGGTGGCGAACATATTCGTCGAGTTCAACGAACGACCCCGGGTCAAGGAGCTCCTCAATTCGCTCGCGGGCTGTTTTCTTGCCTTTGGCGTGCTGTTTTGTCTTTGCGAGGCCCTCGCCCTCCGTCACAGCTTCGTGATGGCGCCTCTTGAGGTCCGCGATTCTCTCTGCTGTGGTTGCAAGGGCAGGTTCTGGCGTCTCAGTGCTCATGCAGTTAGCCTACTTCTTCGGCGCTATAGCGCCGGGGGCTGAAAGCGAGAATTCCGCGACCGAGCATGTTCCAGCCTCATCAGTCGAAATTTGTGGCTCGGAGAGTTTCGAAGTGCGAGCTGTGCCAACTTCATTTTGGTAGGTGCGCGCTCGGGGTTCCATGAACTCCAGTTTGCCCAGCTGTAGCGTAGGGGCCTTTCTTGGGCCATCCAGTAGGCCACAAAGCGCCTGGCCCCTTCGGGGGAGGCGGGCCAGGGCTCCAGATTTTCCGGGGTAATATCGGATGGTGTTAGCAGCTGTCGAATATCTGCCACCAAGTCCCACTGGGTTGCCTGAGTAACCCATACGGGTTTACCCATCAAGCTCGCTTCGAGCCCAATAGTGGATCTCTCGACGATCACGTATGTTGCTTCCTTCACCAGGTCGTAGGAGTTTACTGACGAGTTATGCCAGTGAATGGTTAGGCTGGGATGGGCCTTTTTGAGCGCAAGAACCTGGTCAACTTCCCGGCGAAAGTACGCGCGACTTTTTGCCACAAGGTTGGGGTGCAGTCGCAAAGCGATTGCCACGCCTTGACGCTCCCAGTGGCTCATAATCAAGTCAAAAGCCTCGAATTGGTGGCTCCAGTCATCGAGCGCCCACATTGGGCCAAAAGCCAGGAATTCGTCAAAGGATGATGCAAAGAACACAGCGCGTGGCTGGGACGATTCTTTTTTCTTTTTAGTGGCGCCCTCCCACACCGCCGAGAAAGGGTTTGTCTTGCTGTCACTTCCCATCCTCTCGGCCAACCAGCTCGCAGCTTGAGCCTCGAGAGCTTGGTCTTGGGGCATGGGGAAACCACCGAGAAGTTCCTCTTGAGAAGCAACTCTGTCGTGGGGTTGTGTTGTTCCCAAGTAGTACGAGTCGGGTGTTGCCCGACCGTTTTCATAGAGCAAAACGTCGATGCCGTGATGTTCTGCAACCAAGCGGGCTGCTTTTTGACGAGATGTTCGCCCATTAGGAATGAGGACAGTGTCTGGGCGACTGTATGCCCACCGCGCATCCAGGGCCAAATAGGTCTGGTGCATTTTTTGTGTCAACGACGTACGCAGTCTGCTGCTCTCCCGGTTGCGAGGAATGTGGTCGAGTCGAAAATACGTGAGTAATTCTGATTCAACAGCTTGCTCAAGCGCTGCGATGTGTTCTGAACGCGGTGGTTCTTGTGCGCTCGGTATTGCCAAAGTTTCGTACGTTCCTCCGCGGGATAACACAATGTCGGCCAAAGCTGGCTGCCTGATCTGATGGCCGAGGAGCTGAGCAACAATTCTCGGAGGGAAACCCTGATGAATGTGTGTCGTTTTCGCAAGATCAATAACGCTCACACTGTTGCCTGCCTCAATGTGGTCAAGAGCAAGCGACGCAACGACCGAGTGGGACTTGGCTGTCGCACCGGTGTAGTGGACGATCTCGACGCGCTTCATCTCTGACCCCGAGCCACCAGCGCTGCCACTAGAGGATTGCCGAGAGGGCCAAGAAACACAAGTGTTCGCATAAACAAACCCGCGGCTGCACCCTTGCCGGCATAAAGGCGGCCACTCTGCAGTGCCTTCTTAGCCTGCGTCCTCACTCCGGGGGACAACGGTGAGCCGTCGAGAGAGGTATAGAGCACGTCCTCTGCTTGAAACCAGGCCCTCCAGCTGGGATTGATGGATTCCCACCTCTCCGAGTGTCGGCGCGGCAGGTGCCAGGGTTTGATGGGGCCGGAGTAGTGAATGATGACTGCTCTGGCCAGCTCAGATGCGCGTGCGTGCCAACTGGAGAGGAAATTGAAACTAACATCTACTCGCTTTGCCTCTGACTCATAAAGGGTGTTGAAGAGATGTTGTTCTGAACTAAATCGTTTCTCAGGCATCCTTTCCAGCGCACTCGCCCACTTTTTGCGTGGCGCCGAAGTCCAACCCAGCACACCGGCGTTGAAGCCCTCAAAGCGCGTGTGCGGGCTAGCAATTTTGTCCGCCACGACGAGGGGCGCCGAATCTCCCGCACCGTGCACCAGTGCAAAGATTTCATCCCACCCTTCCCGAGCGATGGTGTCAATGTCAATCCACACATGGGGCTCGGCGACTGCGTCTGAAATCACGAATTTGGAGAAGGTGGTGATGGTGAGGTGCCGTCTCTCCGTAAACAGGGGGTGAGGCTGTAGTTCTCGAATCTCGTAATCGACACCTATCTGTGTCATGTATTGAGCCATGAGGCGTCGGTTTGCTGCGCTCAGTCGACCCTCGAAGTAGCCAATAATCAGGCTGAAGGGAATTTTTGCTGTGTTGCGTAGAGAGCTGATAAGCACAAAGAATGCGTAAGCCATGTGATCGTCTACCGCGACGGCCACTATATTTTGCTGGGGCGTTTTAGCTTTGTTCCTCACGCCCCGCCCCCCCTTGTGGTGGAGAGTGGATGAAGCGGGTGAGTTCCCTGGGGCGCCTGGTGTGCAGCGAGTCGCAGAAGGGCAACCAGAACGGGAGCCAGGGGTCCGATCAATCTCAACAGTTTCAACAGGCGAAGTCCCGATCGGTCTCGATCCCATGAAAATGCACCGGTGTGCAATGCGGCCCTGGAAAAAGTCTTGCGGGTTGCATCAAGAGCGGTGACCTCAAGTCTTTTCTCGAGCTGCGCTTCCTCCTGAAACCAGGCTGACCACGGGCATCCGTATGCGAGACATACTCCCGCTAGATTCCGCACCAGTTGCCAGGGTTTGTGGGCCCCCGCAAAGTGAATGATGAAAGGTGGCTCGTGGGCTGGAATCTGCTCGAGTCGATAAGTCAGAGTGTTGAACGCCTCGGATACGCTCCTGGCATCGTCTCCGTAGAGCTCGTTGAATAGTGCCTGCTCTTGTGTCTCGACCACAGCCATTGAGGCGAGGGGTGTTTGCCAGTCTCGACGCTGCGTTGCTGGCCAGCCCAATACACCGGCATTAAAGCGGAGGCCCTTGGCCTCCGTCTGATTGGGGTTCTCCCTATTGTCACTTCTGCGCGCAACCACAAGCCCCTCATTACTCGTTGTCTCGGCAATGGTGTCGAAGATTGCATCCCACCCCGCCAGCGCGACAGTGTCAGCGTCAAGCCACAAGTGAGCGGTTGGAATCATATCGGCGAGGAGAAACTTTGCAAATGTGGTCGGCGATATGTGGCCTTGCTTGATGAAAAGCGGGTGGGACTCCAGGGCGATGAAATCCAGCGGTATCGACAACTCCTCACACAGCTGGGCGAGGAAATTACGGTCTTGCCTCGGCAATTTGTTATCGAGGTACCCTACGCTGACCCGAAAGGGCGCAGAGGCCGTCGAAGCCAGCGAAGACAACAAGATGGTCAGCGCGTACGTCATCTGGGCGTCAATCGCGCAGACAACGTGGTTTCTCTTGGGCGCCTGCGAGGTCATACCACTGGTTCGGGCACGCCCAACAGCCCGCGTTGCCAAGAGACCTGGGCAGCTAAGCCTTCTTCGAGGGTAACCGAGTGCCGGAATCCTAGCTCTCGTTGCGCCTTGCTCGTGTCTCCCATCGTCCGAGCTTGATCCCCCCGGGCAGCGGGCAGATGATTAATTGCTAAGGGTCTGCCGGTGTTCTCTTGGATGATGCTGAGGGCATCGTTGATAGATCTCTCCGCCGCACCCGAAATGTTATAGATCTCGCCGGGTACGCCATTCGATAAAGCGCCAATGGTCGCGCTCACGCAGTCGTCGATGTAGGTGTTTGACCGTGTTTGCTCTCCCGACCCGTAAAGATCGATTGGTTGACCTTGCAGGGCAAGGTCAATGAACTTCCGATACGCCATATCGGGGCGTTGTCCTGGGCCATAGACAGAAAAGTAACGGAGAATCACCCCGGGAAGTCCCGAATCTCGCCAATACGCTTGCACCAGGTTTTCCGCCGCCAGTTTGGTCACCCCATAGGGCGAGACCGGCGCCAGGGGCAGTGATTCGTCTCCCGCTGCATTTTTGCCGTAGACCGACGATGTCGAAATCTGGACAAACTTCTGGAGAGACCATGCGTGCGCAGCTTCGATAAGCCGGGCCGTCGCCGTCAGGTTGCAGCTTGCGTAGAGGTCAAAATCCTGCCAGCTGAGGCCAAGTCCTGGCATGGCGGCCTCGTTGATGACGTGCGTAATGTTGGCCGGCAGTGCCGAGAGGTCATCACTGCGCAAGTCGAGCTGGAAAAGGTTTTTTCCGAGACTGTCTTGTAGCTCCTCGAATCGCTGTTGTTTTTCAATCGCCGGATATAGACCACCCAACAGAGCGTCAACGCCGACGACCTCTACACCCGCCGCGCTCAGGGTTTTCACCACAGCCGAACCGATAAAGCCGGCTGCTCCGGTCACGAGAACTTTCACAAATCCATCCCCGAAAAGTGGTCTGATTGACGCAACGTCATGATGAGTACAGCTTGGCATATTCAGCGGCAACAGCGGCGGGACTCAAGAGTGCTTCCGTATTTTTTCTAAGCCGTTTCCTGGTTTGCCTGCGCTTTGATGGGGGCACCTGGGATTGCGCGCGAAGCAACTGAGCGAGCCTGTCGGGTCCGGCGAAGACTTCCCCAGCCCCCAGGGCCTTGACCTGCTCGGGCATTCCTCCGACATCGCTTACAAGCGACACGCACCCCTGGGAGGCTGCTTCGCCGATGACGAGGGGCGCGTTTTCAGCCAGAGAAGGTACGACCAAGACGTCTGATGTACCAAGCAGCTGGCGCAAATCACCTCTACTCAACGCCCCCGCAACAGTGATGTTGTCCGCTTCGAAGTGAGCGCCACCTTTCCCCACAAGAGTCAGAGAAGCATTTGTGCGTCCGGCGAATTCACGGGCAAAAACTTCAGTCAGCAGAGGGATGTTCTTCACCGGGTCATCCAGTGACGAGGCCACAGCAACGACTGAGAACTCTCGGGAATCGTGCGCGAGTGACGTGAGTGGAGGGGCAAAAAAGCCAGCACCGACGGGATTGGGCTGCATCACAATGTTGTGGCTTTTGAACACTGAACTTTGGCGAGCTTGGTTGGCGAGCCACGTGCTGGGACAGACGACCGTGAGATTTTCCAATCCGGCAAGTACGCGCATTTTCGCCGAGTGAGCTCGTTCGATGGCCTTGCGAAGAGGCTGCCTGACCGCTGGGCATTCGTGGCAGTGGGAAGTGAATCGCTCGCAGCCGAGAGAATAGTGGCACGCCCCTGTAAACGGGTTCATGTCATGCAATGTCCACACCACTTTGTGCGAACGTGGCAATCGTTCAAGAGCATCGAGTGGCAGTGCCCCGTTAATTCCGTGAAGATGTAGAACGCTTGCCCCAGCGAGGTCTGGAAAGGGAGCTCGCGACCGGTCCCGCACAAGGCTGATGGGGGCAGCGAAGTCGGGCTGCTTGATTACGTAGTGATCGAGGCCGGCGGCGAGCGTGTGGAGTGGCGCTAACAGAGGCCTGTGGCGAAGGCTGGAATCGATGACAGCGTAAAAAAGGGATTTTGTACCCTGGCGTACCTGTTCTTCATGGAGAGTCTTTGCCACTTCTCCTGCACCACCGGAGCGGGAGAAGTTTACGTGGAGAACGGAAATGGTCACCCCACTACGCTAGTCGGAACAAGGCGTGGGAGGGGTTCTGGTGACGTTATTTCCGTGTGCACCTGTGGTTCTGATGGGTTATCGTCGCCCGCTTTTGACCGCCAACGTTTTTCAGGCCATTCGGGCTGCCCGGCCGCCGGTGCTGTTTTTGGTGATGGATGGCCCGAACAAACGAGAACCAGACGATCAGGAGGCCGTAAACGCGACCCGGGACGTTGTCGAGAACATCGACTGGGAGACCGAGGTTTATCGGATCTATGCGGAGGAAAACCTTGGGCTCAGGGTTCGTGTCTCGTCTGGCCTGGACGAAGTCTTCGATGTGGTCGACGAAGCCATCATTTTGGAAGATGATTGCCTGCCGTCTGCGGATTTTTTTCGCTTTGCCACGGAGCTGCTCGAGAAGTACCGAAGCGATGAGCGGGTTGGGCTGATTAGTGGCTTTTCCCGGTTGAGGGGTAGAACAGTGAGTGAATACTCCTACGACTTTTCGAGGGACGTGAGGATCTGGGGCTGGGCAACCTGGGGAAGGACGTGGAAGAGTTTTTCCTCAAGTGGTGATTTGACTCGACAGGTGAGTGAGGGCGAGCGAGCCGCACTGATTGAGCAGTTTCCCGAGGGCCCCCGTAAGCGCTCAATGGAAAAGATGTTGTCTCACTCGGCAGCCCTTGATTCGTGGGCACTGCCATTCGCGGTTCACTGTATTTCGCGGGGGTATTTGAACCCGGTGCCGATGAAAAACTTGGTGTCCAATATCGGCTTGGGGGCGTCCTCCACCCATACCCAATTCCGCAGCTGGGTGGCGGAGGTTCCTCGAGAGTCGCTGAACTTCCCCCTTGCCCACCCATCGCACGTACTGCATAACGATGAACTTGACAGGGCTGAAGGCCGAGAGGATATGAAGGTCTTAGTCCGTTTTCCTCTGCGACACCCACTTCAGGCAGTTAGCCGCGTGGTGTCATATCTTCTACTGCGGCTCGCTCGGCGCCGGGCCGCCCAAAGCTGAGCCGGGTCGGGCACTAGATTAGGCTATGCCGTGGGAATTAAAGGGAAGGCAAGTCTTGTGAAGAGGGCACTCATCACTGGTATTACAGGTCAGGATGGAAGCTACCTCGCGGAACTTCTCCTCGCGAAGGGTTATGAAGTTCATGGCGTTGTTCGTCGCTCTTCCTCGTCGAACACTCAGCGAATCCAGCATCTGGTCACAGATGAAAATCTCATGAACGAAAAACTATTCCTCCACTATGGAGACCTCAGTGATAGCTCGCGAATGATGGCATTGGTGGAGGCAGTTGAGCCAGATGAGGTCTACAACCTTGCAGCACAGTCCCACGTTCGCGTCAGTTTTGACGAACCAGAGCTCACAGCCAGCACTACGGGGCTCGGATCGATCCGGCTGCTCGAGGCGATTCGAGTCCTAGGTTCTGAAGCAAAGTTTTATCAAGCTTCCAGTTCTGAAATGTTTGGCGCATCGCCGCCGCCGCAAAACGAAGAAACACCCTTCTACCCTCGTTCGCCGTACGGGGCAGCGAAGGTCTACTCCTTCTGGATTACCAAAAACTACCGCGAGAGCTACGGCATGTTTGCCACCAACGGCATATTGTTCAATCACGAATCGCCCAGGCGGGGAGAAACTTTCGTGACACGAAAAATCTCGTTGGCAGCGGCTCGAATCAAAGCTGGTCTTCAAGACAAACTTTATTTAGGGAACCTGGACGCTGTGCGCGACTGGGGTTATGCCCCGGAGTATGTCGAAGCCATGTGGCGGATTCTCCAAACTGACGCGCCAGACGATTTTGTGGTCGCTACAGGAACCAAATATTCAGTGAAGGATTTCTTGGGGTTCACTTTTGAGCACGTTGGCCTCGATTGGGAGAAGTACGTTGAACTCGATCCTCGATTTTTGCGGCCCAGCGAAGTTGACTCTTTGGTGGGTGACCACGCGAAAGTCACCGACACAACCGGCTGGAAGCCGACCGTGCTTCCCCC
>ENA-OUOG01000638-OUOG01000638.1-marine-metagenome-genome-assembly--contig:-NODE-638-length-45074-cov-18.093806_pt1 | contig 45074 bp, 34 predicted proteins | sample MGYA00248635_ERZ508505 | MGnify/ENA primary metagenome ERZ508505 (study PRJEB26176, sample SAMN06267871) | marine metagenome | isolation source: Saanich Inlet, British Columbia, Canada | place: Pacific...
CTCAGACGCAAAGCGGGTGCAAATATAAAACCCTTTTCTAATACTCACAATACTTTTTCTATTAATTTTGAAAAAAATAATTTAAAGTCAATTTTAACCTGTAAATATTACAAAAAGAAGTTCCAAACAATACCAAAACGAACAATAAAATCGCGGTACGGATAATTGGGGGCTGAATAAAAATTATAGCCAGTCATTGCAGAGTTGAAATGTTCGGCTTTTAAAAACAGACGTGTTTGCTGAATTTTTGCATTTATAAAAAAGTCTAATCGTGGGAAATTCCCTAACGCTTTTTGATTTTGTATATAAAATTCTGAAAGCACTGGATCGTAAGCATTCATATTGTATTCAGAAAAATAACTTAACGTAACCCCTGTTTGCAGGTAAAGAGCTTTTTCAAAAAATTCATTGGCGTAATACAATGTATGTCTTGTGTTGAGCTGTGGTACATTAAGGACTTCATCGCCATCCAGTACTTGCTGATACATTATGGTATTGTGGAGTGCAAAATTTCTAAACTTAACTTCTTTCACATATTTAGCGCGAGCATAATTGACGGTGCTCCCGTACTGATAAGGTTTTACGCCTTCTCCTTTATTTTCAAAATAGAGATAGTTGTTAATGGTAGAATAATCTAGTGATAGTATCCCATATTTTTTGGAATAAAAGTCAAAAGCTAGTTGTTGGGATTGTTGGTTTTTGAAACTGTTTTGCCAGTTATAATTCAAATAATCACTTTGATAAAGTCGAAAATTGTAGTCTGCAATTGAGGAATTTAAATTGATTCTGGCAGTAGCCCGCATATCATCATTGATGGTGTAATTGGCTTGAGCATCAAGAAAATTTCCTTCTAAATCGCCGCTCACATTAATCCCCAAATTGGCTTTAAGTTCAACTGGACCGAAATAACGCTCATAACTTCCTTCAAATGATAATACGGATTCTTTAAGGCGATTGGTGATGGTTTGCCCATTGAGGACAACTAAAGAATTGTAACCGTAATTGAATGCATTGTAATTTAACTGAGCGGATATTTTCCCAACTAATGTGTTACTGTAGTCTGCAAAAAACGTGGTGTAAAAATGCTCAAATGTATTTTTATCAGATAGGTTTGAAGTTACAAAGGCATCACCAAATACAGCTGCATTCCTATTTTGGGTGTAATGATAGTATTTGTCTTCTATAGATATGGCATTTCCAATTTTTATACCATTATAACCCAACGAGTCTTTTGATTTTAATTGATACGTATGATCCAAATAGAATCGTCGGCCTTCCAAATTACTTTGTGCATCTTCAAAAAGTGGATCAAACAAAGACCGATCGATGAACTCTTCATTACCATTTTCAAATTCTAGGAGGTCTTCATCTGAAATCCCGCCATTTTCCTGATTCAAAATATCCTGAGTCACCATATGGGCTCGTACGTGGTATCGTTTGTTTTTGGTGTGATAGTTGGTCGTGAACCTGAAATTTCCTGTGCTCGATAAAATATGTTGATATTTTCCTAAAGAACGCATGCCTTTGTAGGCTATAGAGAAATTAAATTGCTCTGAGGTATTGGTGGTGAAAAACGCATCGAGCAATTGGCCTTGTTCAAAATTCGATTTGAACATCAGTTCTGTGAGAGGAGTAGGAACGTGATAATATTGGGTATCGTCAACACTCATATAATTGAAGTGTTTTCCTTTAGTTCCAAATCCAGGCAATGTCCTCTGGCTAGATATATTGTGACTTAACGAATTGTATGTTTGTCCCATATTATTGAACGGCAACAACTCAAAATAATCTCTCCTCAGGTAATTAAACTTATATTCTTTTTGAATGGTTAGGGTTGTATCTACAAAAGTGGTGTCTCCTTTTCGCGAGATGATTTTATAATCTTCAATTTTGGCCTCTGTGTTTTTGGCAATTTTCTTTGATCCTCTATCAAAAAGGCTGTCATTTCCAATGCCTTTGGATGTATTTGGTCTTCCGCCACCTCCTTCTAGAGTCTTAAGGGTACGCTGGCCGTACACACGACTACTAGCCAGAAACACAAAACATACAAACAGATATTTATACATGACCTTTTGAGGGTTCTAAATTATTGGCTCAAAAGTAGGAAATTATTGGGGATTTTGAGGAATTTGATTAATTCTCTAAATAAAAAAGCCTTTCAGTTTTTCCTAAAGGCTTTTTTTGATTAATGAAATCCCTATTAATAATCAAAATAGTTAAACCACATCGTAGGATCTGCAACATTAATCATAGAAAATGTTCTATTAGAATAATCTGGTAACCCCCCTGTCTTTTTAAGATAATATCCTTGTGGTGCTAATAAAATTACATCTAGAAACGGTTGTAGTATCGCTTTCGTCTCTGCCGAAGCATTTGTTGACCCAGTAAGTGAAAATTTTACAATACCGTCTTTAACTGTAAAACTAATACCAAACCAAATCCTTCCATAGTTTGTTACAATCAGTAAATACGGTAAATTCCCTTTCAAATCTATTAAGCCATACCAATTGATTATAACATTATAATTATTTGCAAGATTGCCTGTGAAATCTTTATAAAATTTATTAAAACTAGCACTAAATTTATTCGGTTCATAATGGTTATTAAATGCTATGTTACGCCGAACACCAAATGCATATGCATCTAACGGTGTTGCTGGGGTCATACCGTATCCAATGGCTGCTGTTGCTCCGTCAACTGTAGAAACATACTTTAAGCCATTAGATGTGTCTTTTTTAAATTCCTCAAAAGACACACCGTCAACTTCAATTGGCGGACTAACTATCAACCCTTCTTCAGTAAATAAAAATCCTGCTATAATTTCTGATATTGATCCATCTTTTTCTTTTTTTGATGGTTTTGCAAAAAATCTTAAGGCATCATAATTCAAGTCGTAGGATAAATCAGAATTAGAGGTTTTGGCTGTTAAAAATGGAAATGCTGTAACTTGAGCAGAAGTTATAAACTCTTTACGCTCTGCCAATGATTTTTTTACACTTTCAACACTTTCTTTTTTAAAATCTGAAAAACCAGTTGGAAATAGTGTAAGAAATCCAGTGTCTTTATTTCTAATATCTCTAAACTTAAGAGCTCCATTTTCATTTCCAAAATATTGAAATACAGATGTACCCTTGAAACCAACTCCTCTTAAACCCTGCAAAGACGGATTACTCATCTTTTGAATATGCCCTCTATCTTCAAATACTAACTCAGTAGCTGTAGTTCCTAGGCTAACTCTATAAGAGGTTAACTCCAAATCCGTTTCACTATCAAAATCAGATGTACTTTTTACAGTTCCATCATCATTAAATTTAAAATAAAACGTAGCTCCTCCATATTCATCATTTTTGGAAAAATAAATCCCTTTATAACCTTGCTCTTCTGCTAATAATAACTTAGAAAGCTCTGATTTAGTCTTATTAACTCTTTCCGTTGGAGATTCAGAAAAAATTGGATCTTCATCTTTGGTGCAAGAAGAAAAAATACTAATTACGATTAAAGTAATCCAGAATAATTTAAATAATGTTTTCATAACTTATTTTATTAATTTATTTTACAAGAGCTTTTGTTGCCGCTTCAGTAAGTTTTTGCAATTCATAAATATCAATCCCAAACTCTTTTTTATAATAATCTACTACCATTTGCTCTTTTTTTCTAATAATAGCCTTCGCTCCAGAATTTGTTATTCCATTAACAATGGCATCAAAATCTGTTTTGGAATTAGTTAACATTATAGCAACCATTTCTACAAAATCTTCACCTTCTTGACTAGAACCATAAGCTGTAATATACCCTAATTCACGCGCTTGAGCATCAGTTCTGTTAAACCACTGCGCTGTATAATTTGCAGGATTAATCTGTCCGTACGCAGGATCAATCGGACGAGTTTGGTTTAGAATATGCCCGTATTCATGTTGAACCGTTTTTATAGGTTCTTTAATACTATTTATATCTGTAAAATCTAGATAGTCAATGTTAAATAATGTAATTTTAGTTCCCGCCTCTGCTACACCTAATGTAATAGTTGGACTATTTGGATTATAATTGAAACTACCTACAAAAGTAAATTGACGTGGGGCTATTTTTTTTATAAAATCTTTGCCTCCAACTTTGTAATAAGGTTCAATCCAAGCTTTTAATAGAACTTCTGCAACAGGTTTTACACTAGACTGAAAAGGAGGGTGTAAATACCGAGCAATATCCGTTTCATTTACATTCCATTTGTATTGAATTTCAATATTATAGGGTTTAACAAATGTTTTTCTTAGCCACACATCTAAGTTATTCAATTGAGGGGGTGTGGTATCAATTTGTGAAGTTTCTAGATCAGCTTCTTTAGCGCAGTTAAACAACAGTAAACTAAAAATTATAATCTTTAAATATCTATATTTTTTCATCGTTTTTATACTATTTATTACTTTATCTTATCTAGGGTTAGCTTTAATTCCATGAACTTGAGCTGCTTCTGGAATTTGTAATTGTCGCCTTAAGTCAGTTTTAGTTAATATGTATTTATTATTATTATTGTCTGTATGTGTAATCTCCATATTATGGCGTTTATTATCAAACCAACGCATACCCTCATTATAAAAAATTGTTCTTTTGATGGTTAATACTGCATGAATAAATGGCAACGAGGCATTAGGAATGCTGTAAAATGGAGTATATAAGTTATCATCAACTTTAAACTTTGTGTTTACATCTGCTATAGTTAAGGCATCAGAGGTAGTGTACCTTTGTGTTTTTACGGAATAAGACATGTTGATATCATTCAATGCATTGTTCAACTGCCCCAACATGGCATAAGCCTCTGCTCTGTTTAGTAAAGCTTCATCTGTAGATAGTAAAACATACGTCACAAAAGGACTTCCAATACCCGCTGCCTGATTTGTGTATTGAAAATACTCCCAATACTTTGGAATATTATAATACAAATCGTTGCCATATATTTTATAAGACCATGCTTTACCTGTATCATTAGGATATGGAAAAATTTCATCCCGTTTATCGCCATTCAACTGGTATCTTGCTGAGCCATAAAATCTTCTAAAAGATGAGTATCCAGAAACCAAAAGAAGATTTGCAGGCTCCAATGATGAAGAATACAATCTTCCTTTTTTAGTAAATGTGATTGGACGATAATTATCTCTCCAATTTCTTAATTTTGATAGAGGATTTCCTCCTAAAGCAATATCCGCACAATCTACGACTTTTTGCCACTCACCAGTTGTTAGGTAAAAACGAGCGGCAAAAGCATATGCTGCGGCTTTCGTGAAATGATAAGTTGGCTGAATATAATAATCGTCTTGAATCAATGGCAAGCCAGTTTCTAAATCTGCTTTTATATTTTTGTAAACACTTTCCACGGTTCCACGGTCATAATTTCTTAACAATACTTTTTCGGGTTTAGTGACATATGGAATCCCTAAGTCTGAAGAAGCCGTTTTTGGGTTGTATGCTTTAGAAAATATATTGACCAACATAAAGTGAGCATAGGCTCTACATACCAAAGCTTCACCTTTAAGGTGATTCATTTCTTTACCTCCATCCAACTCTTCAATAGATACTAAAGCTTGATTGGCTTGAGCAATGGCTTTATAGGCTTGATTCCAATAAAATGTTGGTGTATCTTCATCGACAAGATTAAAATCTCGCCAGAAAAACATTTCTTCATTTACAGCTTTTGTTACAGCGCTTGGACCCTTGTCTCCTGCATTATCAGACATGGGTTCTAAAAATGACGCATATGCAGCATTTGGATAAGCATTAACCAATATTTCCGCGATTTTTTCTGCCGAGTCTATGGTAGTTCTGTTGTCTGGTGAGACATCCAGTACATCATTGCACGAAAACAAAACAAATGACAACAGCGTTAACAAACTAATTTTTAATTTCTTCATAATAATAAATTTAAAAGCCAACATTTAGTGAAAAAGTATAAGAAGTATTAATTGGAAATGCAACCCCTCCCGATCTATAGAATTCTGGATCCTGACCATTAAGTTTAGAATCTGTGTAAATCAAAAATGGATTGGTTACATTAAACCCTAAACGCATAGAAGACAAACCTAGATTTGAAAGACTATTAGCATCTAAAGTATAGCCCAATCTGATGTTTTTTATGCGGACAAAACTTCCATCAGCTACACGTTCTGTCGAATAATTGTAAGCATTGTAGGCTGCAATCATTCTATATCGTCCACCAAAAACATCGGTGTGAATTTGAGTTTTTGAAGGAATCACAGGGGAATTGGTACGAGATTCATCTCCTGGGGTTACCCAACGATTTAAAAAGTCTTTTGAAAACACATCTAAATCTGAGTAAATTGGCTTATAAGTAGGGGCAAGTCTCACTTTATTGCCAGCAGCAAAAGATATAAATATTCCTAAATCCCAATTTTTATATATAAAGTTATTCGCTAATCCACCTGTTATGTTGGCTTCTATAGGGCCTTCATATTTCAAGAAATCTAAAATATTATCTCGTTTTTGAAAATCAACGCCTGTAGTTGGGTTTACATCTGGGTCGTTAAAAAAGAATTTTGGAACCCCCCACTCGTCAAGCCCTTCAAACTTAAAAGAAAATAAAGCTCCTTTTGGATATCCGATAGCATTTCCTCTTCCTTCTCCACTTACCATATCAAAAACATTTGGACGTTGTTTTAATGCTGTAATTTCCTGATCAAAATAAGAAATATTAAATGTAGTTTTCCAACTGAAATCGTCATTTTTAATGTTTACAGAATTAACTTGAAACTCAATCCCTTTGGTGGTCATTTCAGAGTTGTTTCCTAATTTCACAGATTGTCCACCAACACCCGAAGTACGGACGTAATCGATCAAATCAACACCTCGTCTATCGTAAAGATCTAAATTAAATTGTAATGCATTATTAAAAAGACCAATATCCAAACCAAGGTTAAGTTCTTTGGTTTTCTCCCATGTTAATTCACTATTTTCAAGATCATCAATATTTATATAATTTTCACGATCCTCATTATTACCACGACTTGTAATTTGATTTCTAAAAACGGGAAGATTGTTACTTGCATTATCAGCCAACAAAGCAACAAGTCCATAAGTTGGCCTAAACGCCATCATGGATATGGTATTGGAATTCACCAAAAAATCTTCTTTATCAATATTCCAGCGTCCTCCTATGGTGTAGGTTGGTAACCAGCGAGACTGTCTTGCTTTACCCGCTCTGTTTGAACCCTCATAGTTCCCAGATACTTTTAAGACATATTTCTTATCATAATCATATGAAACACTTGTAAAAAATGTAATTTCACGTTGTCGTGTTTCAGATGCTGAAAAATAATCATTACCCTCAAGAATTTGTTTTTTTAGCATGTCTGGATCTGTAAAAACTGTTCCTCCTCTTGAAAACTGATAACCATAGCCTGTATTTTTAGATTTGCTTCTATCGGCATGACGATATTCCTGTCCGCCATAAATTCTAATCCCGTGTAAATCGTCTTTAAAACGTTTCGTCCAGTCCAAAGCATTACGGAAAGTGTAAGTTACTAAACTGTTCTTGTCAGTTGTCAAAATTCCTCCAACGGGCAAAACAACTTTTGGAGGAGCATTAGGACTATCTGGGTCACTAAATAAAAAATAATTCTGATCTCGAACTATGGTCGTTTCATTGGCTCTGTAAGCACCAGCAACATTTGAGTTTTCAGTAACGGAGTGTTCACTGTTTGAATTAGCATATCGTGTAGAACCCAAAAATGTGTACTTCAAATTTTCATTAATCTCATAATCAGCTTGTAACTGAAATTTAATGTCATTGACATTTAATTCAATTGAATTATTCTCGACCTCATTAAAAATATTAAATAGTGCCCAATTATAACGCGTGTATTCCAAATTATCATTTTCGTCTCGGGGACGAATAGTTCGACTTGTATTAAGTGCATAACTAAAAGGGTTTATATCAAAGTCACGAGTAAAGCTGCCAGTATAATTATCCTCTTTACGATCAAATGTTCCTGGTACTAACTGATTTCGAATCGAACCTTGCATAATCCCAGTAATTTTAAGTTTATTATCAGCCAAAAAATAGGTGCTTCTTAAATTCCCTGTAATTCTCCTCACACGGTCTGCAATAGTCCATCCACCATCTGTATAATAACTAAGAGATGCATAATTCATTGTATTTTTACCACCACCAGAAAAACTTATTGAATGTGTTTGGGTAGGTGCACTTTTAAATAATTCGCTAAACCAATCTGTATTTGCAGATTCGTATTTTTGTAAAAACCGAGCTTTTGCCTCAGGTGTGTTTTCTAATAAAAATCCCCCTGTGGAGGGATTATATGTATTTATAGCTCTGTACATTGAGGTGTAAACTCCACCATTTCGACCCTGTAATGAATTTGGCAAGCTTAACCAACCTTTTGCTTCTAATTCTCTGTAAATTGACATCGTTTCTTGAGAATTTAAAAGGTCATATTGACTGTATCGAGGAATACTTCTTACCGAAAATTCAGTAGAATAATTAAATGTTGGTTTCTGGTTGCGTTTTCCAGATTTTGTAGTAATGACCACCACGCCATTAAGTGCTCGTGCACCATACAAAGCGGTTGCTGAAGCGTCTTTAAGGATTTCAAAGCTTTTGATGTCTGATGCATTTAACCCTGCAACGGCAGATCCTAAAATAGTGTTGAGATCACCAGAAACCAAATCTGATAATGAAAGATTTACAATCTCTTCATGAACAACACCATCAATAATCCATAGGGGCTTGGTATCACCCAAAATTGAAGAAGACCCTCGAATAGTAACACGTGGTGCTGCTCCAAACGTACCACTAACATTTTGAATGTTCACACCAGCAGCTCGACCTTGTAAAGAGCGTGAAATATCAGCTACCCCTTCTAGTTTTACGTCTTCGGCTTTAATTGTTTGAGAAGCACCAGTAAAAAGTTCGCGTTTAACGTCCTGATATCCTGTCACCACCACAGCATCTAAACTTTCAATATCTTCTGCTAATGTAACATTGATCTCTTTTTGAAGACCAACAGAAATTTTTTGCGTTTTAAATCCAAGGTAGGAAAACACCAAAACATCAGACGGGCTGGCACTTATTGAATACACACCATTTTGATCCGTAACAACACCCTTGGTTGTACCTTCAACTATAACAGTAACAGTTTCTAGTGGAAGACCGTATTCGTCTACAACTTTTCCGAAAATTTTAGAGTCTTGAGCCTGTAAACAAAAGAATATCAGTAGAAAACTGAAAGAAAATAATTTTTTCATAGGTTAAGGTTTTTTTCGATTGGGTACTACAAAATTGTTAAATAAATCTTAATACAATACATTATTTTTGTTAAAATTTTGTTAAACACAGAAAGGGATTAAAGAAAATAACTGATAATCAGACTTTTATTTAAGTTTGTAATATTATGACACTCAAACACAGTTTTAGCGATACTACATTTGAATGTGGAACAGACGAAGCTGGACGCGGATGTTTGGCAGGGCCTGTGACCGCAGCAGCAGTAATTTTACCAAAACCGTTCAAAAATGAATTGCTAAACGATTCCAAACAACTCTCTCATGCCAAGCGCATGGCACTTCGACCTGTAATACAACAAAAAGCTACTGGCTATGCTGTGGCGCATATTTTTCCTAATGAAATTGATAAAATCAATATCCTAAATGCTTCCATATTAGCGATGCATCGCTCTATAGAACAATTGAAAAATGTAACTTTTATCAGTGTTGATGGTAACCGTTTTAAGCCTTACAACAACATTCCTTTTGAGACCATTATAAAAGGAGATGCCAAATACCTTAACATTGCGGCTGCTTCGGTTTTGGCAAAAACGTATCGTGATGATTATATGGAAAAAATTCATGAAGAATTTCCTATGTATAACTGGAAAAAAAACAAGGGCTATCCTACAAAGGAACACCGAGAAGCCATTAAAAAATATGGCCCCACGAAATACCATAGAATGTCTTTTAAACTCCTCCCCGACCAATTAAGTTTTGAATTTTAATTCTATCTTTGTTGGAGGCTGATTGATTTCATTTTATGTTAAAAAAAATTTTAGTAGTTGTTGTTTTTCTTTTGATATATGGGTGTCAAAACAAACAAAATAGGCAAGCGTCCATTGCGGATTTTATTCCCGAAAATGCTCAAGTTGTTTTGCGGATCAATGCAATGGATGTATTCAAAAGCGCTTTAAAAAATAATGAGCTGCTTTCCAAAACTGAATTGAAATCCATTATTGAATCCAACCTCGGCACATTGGACAGCTTAAAAATCTCTGGCCCTTTGCTTTTATGCACAAGCCCAGGCGCTGAAAATTCTAACTATACTTTTATAGCGCAACAAAAGCATATCGCTTCAAAAGACATAATAGACCAAAAATACATACAAGACAGTATTTGGATTTTTTCAACTATAAAATCTCAAAATACAAACATAAAAAGACGTTTTAATCATCCCTTCAAAAACCTTGAAAAACTTTCAGAACGCAGTGCAACCTTTTCAATTTACATTGCAAAACCTGAACAGTTATCAGAAGAAATTCAATTGTTTAATACTGTTTTGTTTGATGTTAATGCAACTCCAAAGCAAATTACTTTTAGTGGAATTTATACGAGCTTAAACAATAAATGGAACGATGTATTTAAGAATTTATCGCCTAAAAAACAGCAATTGAGCCAAATTGCTCCAGCTGATATCGAAAATTTTGAATCGTATGTTTATTCAGATTTTGATCAATTTTCAAAAAATCTTAAACGCCTGGATAGCACTTTAACATTTTCTAATGTGTCTAAAAATATACTCGAATCAACTCAAGAAATTGGCCGCATAGAGACCTCTAACGGAACAACTGTTGCGCTTCATTCTATTGACATCAACGCCAGCAGAACAGCACTTTTGGGATTTCAAGAACGCCTACAAACCTTTCGCTCTGTTCCTATTTATAAGGTTGAAAATGATTCCGTTTTCAATCAAAATTTTGGAAAATTATGGCCCGAACTCAATATTTCAAATTATACAATTATTGATGATTTTTTGATTTTCTCTGAAAATGTAAATTTAACGCAAGAGATTATTTCTAAACATATCAACAAAAACAGTCTTGACAGCAACAAAGGCTTTCAAAATACGCAACAAAATTTGAGTGATGAAGTTTCATTTCAAAAAATCTTAACCCCAAAAAATTTAGCCGATGTCCTAAATCATCTTTTTGGTGCATCAATTTCAATAGCGGATACAGAGCCCTACAAAAATGCGATTGTTCAGGTTGTGAAAGATGATGAAGTGGTTCATGTCAATGCGCAAATTGAACAACATCAACCCTCAGAACATCAGAAAAAAATCAATGAAATTTTTAGCATCACACTTGATGCTGCAATCCTTGGAGATCTTCAATTCGTAAAAAGCCATCAAACAAAACAAAAAGACATCGTTGTTCAAGATATTGAAAATCAGTTGTATTTAATTTCAAATCAAGGAGTTGTGCGCTGGAAGAAGAAATTATCAGGCCCAATAATAGGCCGTATCAATCAGGTGGATTTATATAAAAATGGTCGCCTTCAAATGGTTTTTTCTACTGAAAATCGGGTTTATGTTTTGGATCGTTTTGGTAAAGATGTTGGGGTATTTCCATTACAATTTAAAGACAAAATATCTCAAGCTGTTTCTGTTTTTGATTATGATAAAAATAGAAATTATCGGTTTTTGATTACTCAAGGAGCATCGCTATTAATGTACGATGGAAAAGGAAAACGTGTCAAAGGATTTTCGTACACTCCAAATTCTAGGATTTTAACTGCACCTCAACATGTTCGTTACAAGGGTAAAGATTATATCGTTTTTGCAGCTGGCGAGGAGTTGAAAATTTTAAATCGAAAAGGGGAGCCTAGAATTCGGGTTAAAGAATCCATAAATTTTTCAAATCAGAATATTTATTTCTACAACAATGCATTTTCTACGCTTGATGCAAAAGGCGAACTTGTTCAGGTCGATTTAAAAGGACGTGTGAGCAGGCAAACGCTAGGGTTTGATGCACAAACAAATATAACGAGCTCGAGCAGAACATTGGTAGCGCAGTGGGCAAATCAGCTGCAGATAAAAAATAAGAAAAGTACACTGGATTTTGGTAATTATTTACCCCCTCAATTGTTTTATTTGAATGATAAAATTTATATTTCAATTACAGATCTTCAAAGTCAAAATGTAACCCTTTTTGACAGCAATGGTGCGATTTTGGATGGATTTCCTATCTATGGAGCTTCTAAAATTGACCTCTCCAACGCAGATAAAGACGCCCCTCTGGAGCTCATTTGCAAGAGCAGTGAGACAGCAATGATGATGTATCAAATTTATTAAGATTTTTCCGCCTCAAAAAGGGTGAAAAAATGATGAAGTAATTTTTCTTTCACTGCATTTTCATCAACCCTTTCTTGGTTGAGTTCTACCCGTAAAGAGGTTACCGCCTTACCGCGAATTCCACAAGGAATGATATTGTCAAAATAGCCCAAATCGCTATTGACATTTAATGCAAATCCATGCATGGTTACCCAACGACTGGCACGCACACCCATCGCACAAATTTTACGTGCAAATGGTGTCCCTACATCCAACCAAACCCCTGTTTCACCATCACTTCTTGTGGCCTTAAGTCCATATTCTGCCAGTGTTAGAATAATGGTTTCTTCTAGTAATCTGAGGTATTTGTGAATATCAGTAAAAAAATTTTCTAAATCTAAAATAGGGTAACCCACCACCTGACCTGGGCCATGATAGGTGATGTCTCCACCTCTATTAATTTTATAAAAAGTAGCCCCTTTTTTGGCCAATTGCTCCTCGGTCAAAAGTAAGTTTGATAAATCGCCACTTTTGCCTAAAGTGTAAACATGTGGGTGACTTACAAATAAAAAATGATTTGGTGTCGGAAGACCAGCATTTTCGCGTCTATTTTTTATTTTACAATCAACTGTTTTCTTAAATAAGTCTTCTTGAAAATCCCAAGTTTCCTTGTAATCTTTTAGCCCTAAATCTTGAACCTGAATTGTTTTATTCATGGAACAAATATACAAGTTTAACGATTAGGGTTATTCAAAATAACTAGAGCGGCAATAACTCCAGGAATCCATCCACAAAGCGTTAAAATAAATACGATAAGAAAAGATCCACAACCTTTGTCCACAACAGCTAGCGGAGGGAATAAAATGGAAAGTAAGACACGCCAAATGCTCATTTTAGTTTGATTAAAATTGGTTTTCAATGATAAGACTAATTTCAGTAAAAAAAGTTACACTTTGACTTAATTTTATAAGTCTATTGAAATCCAAGCCAATGTCATTATCTTTGCGAGCAAAAATATACACCATCATTATGGCGCAACTTTCAGAACAAGAACTTGTACGTCGCGAGAAGCTCGCAAAACTTCGTGCACTAGACATAAATCCATATCCCGCAGATGAATTCCAAGTAACTGACACAAGCAGCACTATAAAAACAAACTTTAAAGAAGGAAACAAAGTTGTTGTTGCAGGTCGCTTGATGCGAAAAAAGGTGCAAGGAAAAGCTGCTTTTACAGAAATACAAGATAGTGAGGGGCGCATTCAAGTGTATTTTAATCGTGATGAAATTTGCACTGGTGAAGACAAATCAGCATACAATGAGGTGTTCAAAAAACTTCTTGATTTAGGAGATTTTATTGGAGTTGAAGGCGAATTATTTACCACTCAAGTGGGTGAAAAAACAATACTAGTCAAAGATTTTAAACTGTTAAGCAAAGCATTAAAACCGCTACCACTACCAAAAACGGATTCTGAAGGCAATACTTACGATGAATTCAACGATCCCGAAATGCGCTATCGTCAGCGCTATGCCGATTTGGCTGTAAATCCACATATAAAGGAGATTTTTGTAAAGCGTACAAAACTCTTCAATGCTATGCGAGAGTTTTTTAATGAAGCAGGCTATTTTGAAGTAGAAACCCCTGTGCTTCAACCCATTGCTGGTGGTGCTGCAGCTCGCCCTTTTGTTACACACCACAACAGTCTAGACATTCCTTTATACATGCGAATTGCCAATGAATTGTATTTAAAGCGTTTGATTGTAGGCGGTTTTGATGGTGTTTATGAATTTTCAAAAAACTTCAGAAATGAAGGAATGGATCGCACACACAATCCAGAATTTACAGCAATGGAAATCTATGTTGCCTACAAAGATTACAACTGGATGATGGAATTTTGCGAACAGCTTTTGGAGCATTGTGCCATCGCTGTTAATGGCACAACAAAAGCCACATTTGGCAGTCATGAAATCGACTTTAAAGCACCCTATGCGCGAGTGACCATGACGGATGCAATAAAACAATTTACAGGATTTGATATTACTGATAAATCTGAAGCTGAACTCAGAGCAGCAGCCATTGAAATGGGCATAGAAGTTGATAAAAGCATGGGCAAAGGAAAACTTATTGATGAGATTTTTGGTGAAAAATGTGAAGGCAATTATATACAACCGACCTACATCACCGACTATCCAAAAGAAATGAGTCCATTGTGCAAAGAACACCGCAACAATCCAGAACTTACAGAACGTTTTGAGCTCATGGTTTGCGGAAAAGAAATTGCAAATGCTTATTCAGAATTGAACGATCCAATTGACCAGCGCGAGCGCTTTGAGGCACAACTCCAACTTGCTGATCGAGGCGACGATGAAGCCACACAATTTATAGACGAGGACTTCCTTCGTGCGCTCGAATATGGCATGCCACCAACATCTGGAATGGGGATTGGAATGGACAGGTTGATTATGTTTTTGACCAATAATGCATCCATACAAGAGGTCTTATTTTTCCCACAAATGAAACCTGAGAAAAAAGCGGTCGAATTAAGTGAGAATGAAAAGGCTATTTTTGAGATTTTAAAAAACAAACATCCGCTAGGACTTAACGCTTTGAAAGCTACTGCAGGGCTTAGCAACAAGGGTTGGGATAAGGGCATTAAAGGTTTAACCAAAAAAGGATTGGCCAAAGTCTCAAAAATTGAGGATCAACTTGTGGTGGAGTTTTTAGGGTAATTTTTTTTCTTTTTTAAGACGTTTTCCGTTTTGTGTTATTATTAATTTTAGTACATTGGGAAGACCAAAATTTAATTTATATGAAATTTGTACAAAAACTTAGTTTGTTATGTATTGTTGCACTTGTGTTTCACTCTTGTGCCATAAGTATAAAAGCAACCTCAACCAAAAAAAATAAACCTTCAACAACAGAAAAACCGAAGTCAAAACCCAAAAAAGGAGATCTCAAACCATACTCAGAAGTGATTACAAAAGATGCTATTTCTGATGAAGGGCTGTTTAAGGTTCACAAAATTGATGCTGATTTCTTTTATGAAATACCCGATTCATTATTCGAAAAGGAAATGTTGATGGTGACACGTATTTCCAAAACTGCTTCAGGGATTGGTTTTGGTGGAGGAAAACAAAACACTCAAGTGTTACGATGGCAAAAGAAAGACAAAAAAGTACTGCTAAGAGTGGTCTCTTACGAGGTTTTTGCTGCGGATTCTCTGCCAGTTCATGAGGCCGTGGTCAATTCAAATTTCGAACCTGTTTTATATACCTTTCCAATACAAACCATCTCACCAGATTCTACGGCAACGGTTATCAATGTGAGTGAACTATTTAGTAAAGACGTTAAGGCTCTCGGTCTTCCTAGTTATCGTAGAAAACAATATAAAGTATCCCGATTAGAAAGTAATAAATCTTTTATTGAGAGTATCAAAAGTTACCCGAGAAACATTGAAGCCAGGCATGTCAAAACCTATGCGGCATCTGCAGCGCCTTCAAATTCTAGTACAGGAACCATTTCTATTGAAATAAACAATTCAATGATTTTATTACCTGAAAACCCCATGAAACGACGCTACTTTGATGAGCGTGTAGGCTGGTTTGCTAGAGGACAAGTAGATTATGGATTGGAAGATCAGCGTAGTCGCGAGTTGACATATTTGGACCGCTGGAGACTGGAAGTTAAAGATGAAGATATTGAAAAATTTAAAGCTGGTAAATTGGTTGAACCCAAAAAACCTATCGTCTATTACATAGATAGAGCTACACCAAAAAAATGGCGAAAATATATCAAACAGGGAATAGAAGATTGGCAAGTAGCTTTTGAAGCAGCAGGTTTCAAAAATGCTATTGTTGCAGCAGATCCACCATCGGCAGAGGAAGATCCTGAGTGGAGTCCAGAAGATGTTCGCTATTCCGTAGTACGATATTTGGCTTCTCCTATTCCAAACGCCAATGGCCCGCACGTGAGTGACCCAAGAACAGGAGAAATTTTGGAAAGTGATATCAATTGGTATCACAATGTTATGACCTTGCTACGCGGGTGGTTTTTTGTGCAAACAGCAGCCATAAACCCAGATGCTAGAGGTGCAGAATTTGAAGAAGACGTTATGGGACGATTAATTCGTTTTGTGTCCGCACACGAAGTTGGACACACTCTAGGATTACCTCATAATATGGGAAGCAGTTGCGCCTATAAAGTTGAAGATTTGAGAAGTGCTGAGTTTACACAAAAATTTGGAACGGCGCCCTCGATCATGGATTATGCAAGATTTAATTATGTCGCACAACCAGGAGATGAAGGTGTTGCTCTCATGCCAAACATTGGAATTTATGACAAATACGCTATTTCATGGGGATATAGACCCATTTTGGATAAAACCGCTGAGGAAGAAAAAGAAACTCTTAATCGTTGGATTCTTGAGCACGCAGGAGATCCTCTGTACCGCTTTGGACATCAACAAGTTGGTGACGTCGTAGATCCTAGCTCACAGACCGAGGACCTTGGCGACGATGCGGTTTTAGCTAGTCATTATGGTATAAAAAATTTGCAACGCATTGTTCCAAATTTAATTGGATGGACAACCAAGGAAGGCGAAAATTACGAAGATTTGCAAGCCATGTATGGTCAAGTTTTATCGCAATTCAACAGGTATATGGGGCATGTTTCAAACAATGTAGGCGGCGTATATGAATACTATAAAACAGCAGACCAAGAAGGCGCGGTGTACACCCATGTCCCTAAAGAAAAGCAAATGGCAGCGTTGGAATTTTTGGATAAAGAACTTTTCAATACGCCAGAATGGCTTTTAGATAAATCTATTTTTGAGCGTATTGAATATTCGGGTTCAGTGGAACGTGTTCGCGCATTACAAGAAAGAACTCTGAAAAATTTACTTAGTTTAGGGAAAATGGCGCGTTTGGCTGAAAATGAAATCCTAAATGGAAAAGCAGCTTTCAAGTTGACAGATTTGACAAGAATGCTGAGAAATAGCATTTGGAAAGAGCTGAAAAAGGGGTCGAAAATAGATCCATATCGAAGAAATCTTCAACGAGCACACATTGATCGATTGGCCTATTTAATGACTGCAGAGAATCAAAGTAAAAGACGTGGAAGCAGCTATGTGAAATCTACGGCAGTAAATACCAGCCAGTCCGATATTCGTGCGGTCGTTCGAGCAGAGCTCACAAATTTGAAAACTATGGTCAATCGCAGTTTTGGTCGTAGCTCAGATGAGATGACCAGAATTCATTTGAGAGATGTAAGAGAACGTATTGAAGCAGTTTTAAACCCCAAACTTTAATATCAGTTTTTGAGCATTTTTTACTAATATTCAATACAATTGCAATGAAATCAATCCTTAACATTTCTCAATAGGAAGCATGGATCTTTTGCAAAAGAAGGGGCTAAAGTGAAAACGACAAAGAAACGTCAAAGAATGCACACAAAAGGTTAAAACAAAAAATCCAAACATTTAGTTTGGATTTTTTTTTATTCCAACTTTAGATTTTTTGCAAATTTATTGTGAATCCACAAAATACCTAAACCGAAAGCAATTGATGCAAAAATCAAAATGTTGTTCAGAACGCCATCAACAGAAAAAGACATTCTAATTAAAATTGTTGAAATTATAAATCCTGAATTTCGAATCACCTTGTGAAATTGATCCGTGTAGAAAAAAGATACTAATAACAATAAAACATCGACAATAATAAGTACTGCAAAAAATTCATCAAAGAACAGACTATTAACGTCTTTGAGAACTGCAGAAAAATTTTCGGGTGTCGAGTCTGTTATCCAATGTCCGAAGGTGAGCAATCCAATAAAAATAAAAATCGGAATCAAAAGAGTGGCCATGATTTTTTTGATCCTAATAAACTGATTTATTTGGGACGTTTCAACTGAGCTTAAAGAAGAATCTCTGTCTAAACTTTCTCTTAGATATGAAAATACATAAATCAGAAAAAAGAGAATTAATGCGGTAATAATATCATACGTAAACGCAATATCATTTTTAATATCAAACCAATTGAAAGACAATTCGAGATTAGATAAATCTTTAAAAATCCTTCTAATTACAATAAGAGTGATGATTTCATACTGTTTTGTGATGTAGGTAGTGATTGACCTCGGAAGATAAAAAATCAGTAAATAAACCTCATAAATTAAGATGAATGAAAATGGAGTGTATATGGCTGCAATGGGGCTGTCAAAGAAGTTAGAATCCTCAAACAAGTTCAAAACCGTATATTTTTTTAAATAAATTAAAGCCAAATGAACCAAAAAACTCACCATGGCAATGACCAAAATGATTTTTTCAATTTTTAGTTTCACTTTTTCAGATAAAGCAAAATCATAAAGAGTTTTGAATGACAATAAATTATTCATATTACATTGATTTTGAGTAGACTAATAATTCATTATCTACGATTTCTAAAGTTACAAAAAATAACTTAAGCACGTATTTATGAATCCTTTGATACATTTTTTACTACTTTTGAGACCCTAGATTTTAGTTGATTTTAAACAACATTAAACATGGAAATAATCGAAGTTTTGGGGTTTTGTGCGGCGCTGCTAATTGGGCTAACACTAGGCCTTATTGGAGGTGGTGGCTCTATTTTGGCAGTCCCCGCATTGGCGTATTTATTTCTGCTTGACGAAAAACTGGCCACTGGATATTCACTTTTTGTAGTCGGTTGTAGCGCTTTAGTCGGAGGATTCAAACAATTTCAAAAAGGAAATGTGGATTTTAAAACCGCACTTATTTTTGGTCTTCCTGCTATCGTAAGTGTTTCTCTTGTACGCTCCTTTTTGATTCCTATAATTCCAGACGAATTATTTGTTTTTAATGGAACTACAATCACTAGAAGAATGGCTATGTTTGGGTTGTTTGCACTTGTTATGATTCCAGCCGCATTTGCCATGTTAAAATCTCCAAAATCAAACTCAACAACATCAAATTCTAAAGATGTACAATACCACTATTTACTGATTTTAGTCGAAGGTCTGGTCATTGGAGCTATCACCGGAATTGTTGGCGCAGGAGGAGGTTTTTTAATCATCCCTGCATTGGTTCTTTTAGCAAAAATTGACATCAAAAAAGCCATAGGAACATCACTTGTTATTGTGACTCTTAAATCTCTTATAGGATTCTTTTTGGGTGATGCCTTTACTATGGAAATAGACTGGGGGTTTTTATTGGTATTTACTGCAATTGCAATCGTTGGGATTTTTGTTGGTACATTTTTGAATAGTTTGTTTGATGGAAGGAAACTTAGAAAAGGATTTGGTTATTTTATACTGCTAATGGCTGGATTTATTTTTTATATGGAATTCATAGCAAGCGCAACATAAGATCAACCAAAATAAATTATTTTTGCAACTCATAGATTATAAATTATGACTTTATTATATGACCCTTGGCTATGGTATGTTTCTGGAATTGCCATCGCATTCATAATGATATTATTACAATTATCAGGTGAAAAATTTGGAATGTCAAGCAACCTAAGAACACTGTGTTGTGTATGTGGAACAAGCTTTTAAGGGAAAAACTACCGCACTAATAACTCATTGAAATAAAGAAATTAATGCTATCTCGAATACTATTTATATCTTTAAGAAAATAAAAAACAAATGTCAAAGGTCATCGTAACAGGAGGTTGTGGATATATTGGTTCACACACATGCATTGCATTATTATCTCAAGGATATGAAGTAGTAGTTTTTGACGATCTTTCAAATGCTAGTAAGGAAAGTATAGATAGAATTGAAAAAATTACTGAAAAACGTCCAGAGCTTTATCGTGTTGATCTGAAAGATAAAAATGCTACAATTGCTGCTTTTGAAACGCATAAAGATGCTATGGCAGTCATTCATTTTGCAGCATACAAAGCTGTCAAAGAGTCCGTAGAGCAGCCGTTACAATATTATGAAAACAACTTGTTTTCTCTTATAAATACTCTGATAGCACTACAAAAATTTGGCATTAATAATTTTATTTTTTCATCATCCGCTACGGTCTATGGCATACCAAAAACTTGTCCAGTTACAGAAAAAAGCCCTGTGAGTACAGCTTTCTCGCCCTATGGAAATACCAAAAAAATTGCCGAAGAAATTTTAGAAGATTGTACACACTCAAATGCAGAGTTTTCAATCATTAGCTTACGCTATTTTAACCCAATTGGGGCGCACAAATCAGGCAAGATTGGCGAACTCCCCAATGGCATTCCCAACAACCTTATGCCCTACATTACACAAACGGCTGCAGGAATTCGCGAGCAACTTATGGTTTTTGGAAATGACTACCCCACAAAAGATGGAACAGCCATTCGAGACTATATTCATGTGATGGATTTGGCAGAAGCACATGTTGTGGCTGTAGATCGTCTTGTTCATCAAAAACAAGAAAATAATTTTGAAATTTATAATCTAGGTACAGGAATTGGTTATTCTGTTTTAGAAGTCATCAAGGCATTTGAAACACAAAATAATTTAGCTCTAAACTTCAAAATTACTGATCGCCGAAAAGGAGATGTGCCAGTCGTTTTTGCTTCTACAGAGTTGGCCTCCAAAACACTAGGGTGGAGTGCAAAACGCGACTTGAATTCAATGGTGAAATCTGCCTGGGATTGGGAAAAAAATTACCGAAATGAAAATAGTTGATTTTTTTAATCCTTCTGTTAATCATCAAAATCAGGATCATTGAGCTCTAGCAAATTGCCAGAATCAATAGCATTGCCAGCAATCCCTTTGATGTCGCCAAATAATGCACTTAGATTTTCTTGAACCAACCATATTTGTTTTTCTCGAGTGGCCCACATGCGGTTCATCGCTTTTTTCTCCGAATTCAATTGAGAACTCATCGTATCATAAGTCTCGATAATTCGTTTTATTTTTTGAGTAAAATCGTTGCTTGTGAGGTAATTGTACAACAACTCCATTTTATCACCCTTATTTTCTTGTACAGCCGATACAGACTGTGCCTTTACCAAGACTTCTCGAAGCACTTTTGTCAAGCTTTTAACTTCGTTAAAATGACAAATCCAAACCCCATTTTTAAAATCAAATCGCTCCAAATCACTAGGCATAGTTTCGGTTACCAAAACAGCGATATCGCCTTTCACACGCATTTGGTCTTGCTTGAGTTTATCGATCCATTTATTGTCGAAATTTTTGGTGCGTTTGCTTTCAAATACAATGGTACCGCACTGGATTTGTTGAGCATTAACAACGGTTTGAATCACATCGGCCCCTTTTATCCCTTTTGAAACTTCAGAAATTTCATCAAATGGGAAGCTCTGTTTTAAAAGTTCTTCTAAAGCCAATTCTTGCACCTCGCCTTGCATTTGCATAGACCCTTGCTCGGCTTTGCGCTTCATTTCTTCAATTAGCTTTTTTTGATCTTCTAATTGTTTTTGAAATTCGCGCTCTTTCAAAACATTCGCCTCGCGTTCTTTAGCACGTGCCTTTTCTTCAATTTCTTTTTGTTTTTCCAGAAGTTGTTGTTGCACCAAAAGCTCTTGGTCTTTCGCTTTTTCTTCTAATTCAAGCTCTCTCTTTTTTAGATTGATTTCTTGTTGTTTCAACGCGCGAACTTCATTGTTTTTTTCCTCAAATTGTTCTTTTAATGATTTAAGCTCCAACTCAAAATCAGACTTTGTTTTGTTCTGAATTTTTTCTTTTTCTTGAAGAATCCGTTGCTCTAATTTGGCTTTGAAAATCTCATTTTCTTTTTCTTTTTTTGTTTGAAATTCTATGCGCTCTTTTTCAAGTTTCTCTTTTTCTTGATTAAATATTTTGGCTTGATCTTGAACTTTTTTTTCAAACTCTGCTTTAAAATGAGCTTGTAATTGTCCGCTTAATGCTTCTTCAACATCAAATCCGTGACCACAATTAGGACATTTTATTTTATCTTTCATAGGAACAAAAAACTAGAACTTTAATTTAGTATTCATGATAGGATGAACACCAACGAGATGCAATTTAGTGAAATTTTAAAAAAATTAGCCTATTTGTAGCTGATTGGTTGCATGGCGCGTTTTGGTTGTCTATCCACAGTGTATAAGCCCCAATGTTTTTCGGGCTCGTTGGGGTCGTCTGAGCCTTTCCAAGGTTCATCAAAAGCTTCGAAAACAAAGGTGAGAATAGATTCTGAAAGACTCCAATCTGAAAGCGCTTTGTAATAAATTTTTTGAACCTCAACATTTACATTTTCAACTGGAATGCCATAGCCGTTGGATGTTGTTGCCCATCCTGCTTCTGTAATAACAACAAGTTTGTTGGGATATTTTTTTGCAACAGCATCATAATTTTGTTTCGTAAACGCCATCCCTTCATGAATCGATTTATGCTCCCACACTGGATAGGTATGAATAGAAATAAAATCAACTTCATCGACTAAAGGTTCTAACTTATCCAACCACGGTACATAATTTTCACAAAACGTTACAGCTTGTTTGGCATTAACTTTTACATATTTTACATAAGAAATCACGGCATCTACTGACACCAAATGATCGGTCCAATCTACGCAAGCTTCATTTCCAACAGAGAGTGTAAAAACAATATCAGGATATTGATTCGCCAAACTAATGAGGGCATCCATTTGCTTAAAATTTGATGCCTTATTGGCTTTAAGTTGTTGTGCTTGGTATATTCCACCCCAAGGACAATTTGGGTTGTTTTCTTCAGCTTCAATAAAAGCTCCCAACATGACTTTTAGGGGTAAATTTTCATTTTTTATAACGTCTAAAACAGTTTTTGAATGTGTATCACAGCTGTAAAGTCGTATGTATTGCCACTGTTTTTCTATGATCTGTAGGTCCTCCTTTACTTCATCGTAGGAGGGATAAGTATGGCCTGGACGTTGTCCCTCACGATATCCAGAATAGCATATGGCAAGTCCATTTGGAACCCCTAAAACTTTTGTGTAATCGGTGTTGTTTTGAGTCATAGAATACTAAAATTTCAAATTTTCGTCTTTATCCCAAAGCCCCCAGTAAGCACCTACATCGCCCTCGGCATCTACTTTCCATGATTCATCAAAAGACGAAAAATAAAACATTTCGATAGCATCTTCTTTAGACCATTTTTGTGCATTGATAAAATAACGCAACGCATTATCATAAGATGGGTGCGCCCCTTCAAGACTTGTCCCTTTACTTGGCCATCCTGTTTCTGTAATAATTACTTTTTTTCCATTTGCTGCATTAAGGGCTTGTTGGTACATTTGCTTCATATACACTAATGAATATTCCAAACTACACCCTTCCCAATAGGGGTAACAATTCGCCAAAATAACATCACACACCTCTGTAATTTTTGGACGATCAGAAAATTCATAATAGGCATCTACATAGCCCACTGAAATATTGGGAATTTCTTTTTTTACATGATTAATAAAAGAAATTAACTCTGCTTCTTCCAGATCTCCTCTGTACATCACTTCATTTCCTACAGCAGCAACATCGACAAACCCTGCTTTGCTTAATGCTATGAGGCCCTTAATTTCGTTTTCATTGACTTGGTTGTCATCTCCAAGCCATGCCCCCACTAGAGTTTTAAGGCCGTATTCTTTGGCTATTTTTGGAATTTGCTCATTCCCTTCTGTACAAGAAAAAGTTCGAATCCATTTGGTGTATGGCAAAATAATTTCTATTTTTTTTCTGATTTGTGCCTCAGAGATGGGGTCGCCTGGCTCCTGACCCTCTTCGTATGGACTAAAACAAAGTCCATGAATTCCAGACTTTAGGGCTGATTGGCTTAGCTCCTGAAGATCTTTTTTCTCTAAATGATTAACATCAATACCAAGAAGTGATTTTTGTTTTTCTTTTCTATAAGACATTGGTCAATTTTTATTGAATTATGTTATGATTCTGATGTGTGTTTTTGTTGTTTTAATATAGCTTTTATTTCTTTTGCTTTTTCTTCAGTAATACTGTAGTTACGCATTACAAACATCGCAAGAATAGTTCCCCCCATTGGGAAAAAACAGAAAAAAGCGTGTAATCCATCGACAGCAGATTGTTGGTCGAGAGTTACAAGATCAGGATTGAAACCAACGAAAGTAATGATAGCTCCACTAAGTGCGCCCGCAATTCCAAAACCAACTTTAACCATCCACCAATAAATGGCTCCAAAAATTCCTTCTCGTCGCTTTCCTGTATTGATTTCATCAATATCAATCACATCGGCGGTCATAGACATCATTATGGTGAATAAACTTCCTATACCAAAAGAAAAGAAAGGCAGTGCTATTATGTACATCCATGGTTTTCCAGGGATAAATAAAAAGTATAACATGACATAACCAACCAATGAAATGGATTGTGATACCATAAATGCTTTTTTCTTACCCATTTTTTTGGACATCCAAGCTACTGTTGGGATGACAATAAATGTTGTCCCCAAAGCGCCCAAACACCCAAACATGGAAACCCAAATCCCACTCGCACCTGCATCACCATTGAATAATTTATAGACGATAACAAAAAAAGTGAGTGCTGCAACAGTATTAAAAGCGTTAAAAATTAAAAATGTTGCGCTACATAATTTTCTAAAGTCCTTAATCTTGAAGGCTTCAACAAAGCTTTCAAATATTTTTGTTATGCTATTGCCAATATTAGCGAGATTTAAAGGTTCGTAATTTTCGTTGACTGTTGATTTACTTTCAATAAAAACGGCTGGAACAATGGCAAAAATAGCACAAGGTATGGCCACCCAAATTGCCAATTCTCGAACAGCAATATCTGCCGATGGAAACCAGTTTTCATCATACATAATGATCCAAAACAAAGGGGCAATTACCCAAGCCCATTGGCCAATCCATTGTGAAATGGCCATGATGTTTGTTCTTTCGTGAAAATCGTCACTCATTTCGTAACCCATTGCAACATAAGGAACACTAAAAATTGTCAGGCCTAAGTAGAAGACCAAAGACCATAAAAAGAAATACCAAAAGTTATATTCTACACCATCTGTTTTGTAAAGTTGCCACATAAAAATATAGGCAAGCCCCATGATTATTCCACCAATTAAGACATACTGCCGGCGGCGGCCCCATTTCGATTTTGTATTGTCTGTGATAAATCCCATGATAGGGTCTAAAAAAGCATCAAAAATTCGAGGGAAAAGAAATACTAAAGACCACATCCATCCTGAGAATCCTAGGTCCTCGACTAAGACGACCATAAAAATTCCCAAAATGGCTGGAAACATTTGATTGGCCAACATACCAAAACCAAAAGCAATTTTTTGGCCCATCGGTACTTTGTTGGTTTTGATTGAATTGTTCATTTTTTGTTTGTTAGTTAGTAATCAATATTGTTTGAATTGCCTGCGGACTTATCGAGATTTGTTGTGTCGATTTTGATGTTTTTAATGTAAAGTATTTGTGCTCCATTCCTTCATTAAATACCACAACAGCAACAGTGCCATTGGGGTTTTGAGCGGCAGTAACCATCAAATCTTTATCAGTAGCGTCAACTCCAATAACTTCTGCACCAGGACGAATAAATTTACTAAAGTGTGCCATGATGTAATACAACGGCGTATAATAAATTTCGTCAGTTTCTGGATCCACAATGATGGGTGCTACACACCAGTTTTTAAACCAATTTGGTCCACCTTGTCGGTCCAACACCATGTTCCAATCTACCCATCCATCAACCCAATTATTGAGGCAACCAATAATATCTCTGGCATAGCGATTTGAAGGTGCATATTTTGGATGTAAATATTTTTTTTCTTCCTCGCGCCAATCGTAGCCCCAATCGGTTGCTTCTTTTTTCCAATACCAGGCATCGTCTTTCCAAACTGGGACTTCGGAATCTACACACGCTTCTGTTTGAATCAAATATTTGTGAGGTGCTTTTTGGTGTGCATATTGCAATGCTTCAGGAAAAAAATCATAGGTGCTTTCGTACCAATGTATTGCTGTTCCATCGAAGTATTTGGACGTGAGTTCATCTTTATACATCACATCTACCCATTCTTTTATATCGGCTCTGTTTTGATCGTAACCCAATAGTTTAAGATGTCCTTTACCGTCTGCCTCTAATTTTGGACCTAAATGGTGTTGCACAAATTCAGTCATTTCTTCTGGCGAAAAGTGCATACTTTCCCAATTATTACCATTACCAAGAGGTTCGTTCTCAACTGTGAACCCCCAAATATCGATTCCCTCTTGTTTGTAGGCATCAGCATATTTTGAAAAAAATAAGGCCCAAGTGTCATAATATTCCGGAAGGAGTTTTCCTCCAACCCATTGTTTGTTGTCTTTCATCCAAGGTGCTGCAGTCCAAGGCGATGCAAAAAGCTTAAATCCGTCTTTGGAGACTTTCATTGCATCTTTGATCATAGGAATAAGGTCTTGTTTATCTTCGTCTATAGAAAAATATTCTAGGTTTTTATCCCCTTCGACGGGCGTATAGGAATAATTAGAGAGAGAAAAATCACAGGAGTTCATGTGTGTGCGTGTCAAAGAATAATGTGCTCCATTTTCGCTAAAATAGGCCTCTAAGATTTCTGTTCTTTTTTCTAAACTCATTTGATTTAACAAATGTGCAGAGGCTTCTGTAAATGCGCCTCCAAATCCCGAAATCGTTTGAAATTTTTGATCAAAATTTAATTGTATAGTTGAAGGGGTAGCATCAGAATCAAATGTAGTGCGCTCAGTCAGCTGGTTTCCAGATTGTGAGGTTTCAAAAACTGTTAGTGTCTCTTTTTTTGAGTTCATACAAGCAAAAGTTGAAATTAAAATAAGTAATGATAAAATTGTATTGAACTTCATGGTCGCGTTTAATTCGTTTTATTTGAAAGTAAAAAGTTTACAAATCGTTCTTTTAGCACTTCAAAGGTTTGTTTTTTATTTCTATCGATGTCCACGATACCCCAAAATTCTTCATTTGGAGCCCCGTCGTATGGAACACCGCTACTATTCGGTGCCCAGCCCCCAACGTCTTGTTGATTTGGGTTTCCTGCTTTCCATAACCCATCTGTAAATGAAAACATGGCAAGGCCAGAATTTATATGAGCATACTGAAAGACGGCATCAATAATTTTGGCATTTGCAACGGCTTGTGCTTTTTGATTTTCACCTTGAGCAAAGCCAGCTTTTGCTATTTTCATATAGCTGTCTGCTCCTGCTTCAGAGAGATAAACAGGCTTACTACTCACCGCTTTCCATTCGCGAAAAACGGATTGTGGTTGATCCCAACGGTACACATTAAGACCCCAAATATCTATATTGGGGTTTGACTTAAGTGCTTGACTGTCTGGAATATCCCCGTGAGCTGTTGCAACAGGATGGCTTGGATCGAGTTCGTGTATTAAATCGGTTGCTGTGCTTAATGCGTTGTACCAATTTTGAATAGTTCCATCAAACCATTCTGGATGATAATTATATTCGTTACCAAGTTCCCAAAATAAAATTGCATTATGGTTTTTATATTTTTTTATGTAGTCTAAATACGTTCCAGAAAGCATATCAAAAATGCCGTTTTGATTATATCCAAATCCTACAATAAGTTTGAGCCCTGCATCATCAATTTTATCTAAGATTTGAATGTCATCTATAGGAGCATAAATACGTATGGTGTTTATGCCTGCTTCTTTCATCAATTCTAAATCTTGATCAATTGTTTCGAAATCGCGAGTGTTTTGTCCTTTTGGAACTGGATGATAGCAAATGCCTTTAATGTAATAGGGTGAATTATTTAATAATATCCGGTTGCCTAAAACTTGAACGCTATCATTTTTTGTGGGTACAAAAAATAGAGTTATTGAAAATAATAAAACTGAAAATAGACTTAAAAGTTTCATGCTAGTTGTTGGTTTGGGTTAACACAGATTTTGGTGGAAAAACATCCTTTAGCAATGCCCTTTTGCTACCATTATAGGTTTTTTCAATAGGATTTCCATCTCTAAAAAGACCAGAAAAAATACCATCATCTACATAGGACCATATGGCGTATTTTGCTTTACCATCAACAGTAAATAATCCAAAGTGATTTTCAGATCCATTCGGATGATTTGCATCTTTCCAAGGTTCGTCAAAGGCTTCAAAAAAGAAGCAAGAAATATTATTGCTGTTGCTCCACTCGCGCATGAGAGTGTAATATAATGCTTGTTTGTATTCATCAGCGGCAAAAGATTCATTTGGCCCGTACAACCCTTGAGACGTTGTTGCCCAGCCTGTCTCACCAATGTGAATTGGTTTTTCTATTCCCAAAGACTTGACATAGTTTTTTACGCTTTGATATTGACTCACTGCATAGGACTTTGCACGTTTCATGGCCGCTTCAGTTTTTTCGATTTCAGATAAGGATGATTGATCTTCAGGTGTTAACCAAAAGCTGGAATTATAGTGTGTATCGTGAAAAGGATATGTATGTAATGAAATATAATCTACAGCAGCAATTAACTGTTCCAGATCTTTATTGTGATAATCAGAACTTCCGCCGCCCCAAGACGCAAAATTATCTGAACTCGTAATCCATACAGACTCCGAAAGTTGACCTTGAGATTTTTTATTTTGCAAATAATTAACCCATTTCAAGATCACATCCGGTTTAACAAAATAGGACGTTGCCCAGTGTACCATAGCCTCATTTCCAACGGCAATAATTTTTACAATTTCTGGATATTTATTGGCTAACTCTATGGCCTTATTTATTTCAGAGGCATTGTTTTTTTCGTCCTCCACATCATGGTTTGGCGATTCGGTCCATGCATTTGCACAGTCTATCCATGCACCAAGCATCACATACATTTCAAAACTTGTATCTTCCGTTCTTAACTCCCTAATGGCTTTAAGAATATTTGAGGCATGAGGAAATTGTAAATTATAAGTTCTCAAGATTCTAATCCCCATAGCATGTATAAGTTTTAAATCTTCTTTCAAAGCTTCCACAGAAGGTTGAATATCTCTTGAGGTCATGCGGTAGCCTCCATATGAAATGGCTGGATATTCTGGATAACCCAAAATCTGTGCTGCTGTTTTAGTGTTCAGATTCAACTCCTCTTTTGATTTTTGACATGACAAACTTAAAAAAATACACAAGACAAAAAATATCTTACTATGTGTGTTTAAGGCCATCATGCGTGTTTTATTTATTTGTATTAATGAGGTCTCATTTTACCACAAAAACACATAGTTGTTTTATTTTATTTGTACGTTGAAAAATTTGTGTTGTTGTCTCTGCATCTAAAGTATTGGCATCAAATGTTTTGGCTGATCCCTCAAAAAATTCAACAACCGTTGATGCTTTAGAAGCTTTTTTGTACACTACAGGCACCTGACAAATTGTAAACGCTAAACTGTCTTTTTCCAAGGCAATACTTTGTTTTTCTTGAGCTACATCGACATAGTTAAAATTTTGTGGTTCTTGTAAAAATTCTGAGGCTTTCAAAATTCGAGCATCAAACCCAAGAACACCATCTTTTACGCGCATACCCAACTCCCCAAATCGACACAAAATATCTTCTTTTACCTGCCCCGTCATCCCTGGCTGTTGTGCCCCTTTCCCACCAGGCGTATGAGAATATGGATCTGTTGGAAAAGCACCATATAATTCTGGAGATTTGTGCGCGCCAATTCCTGCATTAATTTCAAAATAATGATCAAAAAGTTTACCAATTATTGCTGGATCATTTTGTTCATCAATTGCTTTTTGAGTTGTTTCGAAGGCCGCCAATAATAGCTTAGAGACCATGTGCCAATAAATAGAACCTAAGCCTTCATAACCAAAGAAAGTCCCTGAACGACCTGTAAAAGATTTATGATCAAAAATAGCTTCGAAAATCCCACATACTGTGTCTGTTTCGTTTGATGCTAATGTGCTAAATTCATCGGGTAAACTCTTTAATGCTGCTTTTAAATTATCGACATTGTTGAAGTTTCCATTGAAGTGAAACTCACCATTACAATCTTTAGTAATCACTTGTGTATTTCCAGCCTCTATAAGTTTTTGCAACAGACTTGATGACTGAACTTGTTGTTTTGATATAGTATTTTTATCGACAAATCGCGCTAGCGTTTTGTTTGGATATAAGATATAACTGTACTGATCTGGTCTGAATAATGCACTCGCTTTTAGAGCATCTAAAACATTCAAAGATTCTTCGGTTGAGAGATATCCAGAACTTAAAACAGCGACTTGACCCTCCAACATTTCTGGAAGGTAAGAAATCGAAACAGCATCATTACCCACCACAGTCATAAGGTTATAGGCGTGATAGAGATTGTCGGCTCTTTTGTTCGCTTCGATAGAATGCTCTAAGTGTGTTAGAGCGACACTTACAAAGTTTGAAATTTCATCTAGATTAAGTGTGTTTTTCTCACCAGAAAAACTCTTTTTATAAATAGCAGTTCGGTAATTGCTTCCTGCTTGTCCAAGGCCATCCAAAACGGTTTTTCTGTCTGTATCTGAAATTGTTCCAGAGAGAAGGTGTGTGTTGTCTTGAAGTGTTTTTGAAACCTGATTGAAAAATTCAATTAATTCTACAGAAATCTCAACCTTATTTGTGGCTGTATTTTTTAAAGTCGTTTCAAAGAATTTTAAAAATCGGCGTAAATAATACAGGGTCACCATAGAAACACCATTGCCAACCAATGCGTTGTTTGCATCGTTCCATTCTGGACGCTGCGTGTTCATCCAAATTCCACCTTCTGGAATAAAGTTGGATACTTTTGCTAAAACAGTGGCCAGAATTTTCTCGATGAAATTAACCTTATAAATAAAAATATTTTTATCGCGCAATAGTGCTCCATCGATCCCAATTTCTTCGCGTTTGAGGTGTATTCTAGCTTCTGCTTCATGATCAAAATCAATTGTATTTTTTGGGTCTTTCAGTATTTGATCATAAGGCTTTATTCTGTAGGGAACATTGGCATACACAAATAAATCTTTAGAGAAATAACTCTCCAATTTGTTTGGATAATAGGTGTCTATAAACTCTAAAAACTTAAGCAAATAAATTATTTGATGATCTCCCCAATAGCCAATATATGACCAAGGATTATCTGGCTCAATAGTTTCCCAATCGAAACCATCTTTTGTAACTCTATAGGGATTATAACCATCAAAGGTTGTGGCATTCAAAAACTTATGAATCATACCCTCAATAAATTCTGGGTAGGAATGCACAAGGGCCTCCCAATTTTGAAAAATATCTCTCCAATTGCCTTGATAATCTAAGATTTTTGAGCCGTCTTCATTTCGAGTATTGATTGAAAATTTATTCCACGGACGACTAGGGTCGCCATGGCGTCTACTGAATTTCAATGGAAGATATTCATAGCACAAACGTTTGAAGTTTTTGTCGTCATCACTTTTAGCAATAGATTTCAAATGATTCAAATCAAAAGTTTCTGGAAGCGCAGCAATTAGGTCTGACTTTTTGAAAAATACTTTGTGATTTGCACTTTCTATGTAGTTACTGAAATCTTCTTTTTCAATGGTATAATTGTCATCAAAAATCCCGCCTCGCATGATATTAAACATAGTGTTGGCAAAGTGCCTTGTGTTTCTTGTACGATCAGAGGTGAGCTGCAAACCATCTGAAGCGGCAACCAAAGCAATAAGTTGTTGTGTGCCCTGTTCTACAGAATCTGACAATTGTTCTAAGAGCGAAGAATGATTTTTAAGACTATTTTTGATCTGAGCGATATCATTCATAGACTGATTTACGTTGGCTACAAGTGTCCAATGCTCAGAGGATTTTTCGTTTAGTGTGAGCTCTGCAGTTAAAAAATAGGCACCACGTTCGGCCTTTACATCAACTTCTTGCTCAATGTTTTGCCCTCTTCTAAAGTGATCAATTTGTGTCGAAGAGATTAGTTTTTTTGAATCATTTAACCCAATAGACCAAACTGTATTGGCTTTTAATGCTTCGCTTGGTTCTGCCTTATCTACAATAATGGCACTTAGAGAATAAATCCCTAGGCCAGAATCTGTTTCGAGTTCACATTTTTTATAGGCATCGACAAGATTACTTGTACTATTTTGTAGCGCATCTTCTACGCCATAGGGTAAAATATTTTGGATGCCATCTAAAACGCGGAGCGTTACAGGGGTATTGGCTGAATTTTTTAAAGAAGACTTTCGGACAAATCCGTAGGCGTCACTAGAATTCCATTCATAAGAAAAAGTAAGGTGTAAGTCGTGATTAATTTCTTCAAAAATAACTTTATTGCCATAGGCGTTTTTATATAAGTTTCTCGTAACTTCATAGACACCATCTTGTCTATTGGAAAAGGGTTCCCACAAATACGTTTTATCGTCTTTGTTTACCAAAAAAATAGACTTACTACCTGTGTACTCACTCGACTCGGTAATTTTATCATCAGTATAATAGGGAAAAAGGGCGTAATTACTGTTTTTCCTTCCGGCAGAAAGCCCTCCAGTACTAGATATAAACATCCAATGATCCGAGTTGCTTACGATACTCATGAAAAACGGACGCATTTTGTTATAGTTTGAAATTTTATAAAAAACCTCATCTTCAATAATAATTTCATTCCCAGAAATCTCTTGTTGAGAAAAATGAGCCGGGGTTTTTCCTATGTATATGTTGTTGTTTAAATTCATTTAAAAATTATAAATAATAATAATTGGTTGCTATGTACTTAAAAATTAAATGCCGTTTCAATCGCAAAATAAATATCAACCCAAATTACTGCTATTTTTCAGTTTGCTTGAAAAATAAAACACTACAATTGTTATACAAGTAAATTTTATTGAAATCTGCTTCTAGAATGATGACTGCTTCTTTTAACCTGTAAAATATAATTAGAATAAAAAATTAATACTTTTTGAAGCGTTGAAATAGAATTAAAACCACACATTTGACTACAACATGATTGTTTCGTTTTAGAATATTACAGAAAAATGTGCTCTCACATGATATCTCAATATTAACAAAAAAAATAGCCTGAATGAATCTTTCAGGCTATTCTAGATTTATGTAAAACTGTTGTTCAATTTATGGTGTTGCGCAAGGCGAACTCAGTTCTGGTAAAAACGTCCAAAGTTGTGTGCTGTTGCCCCATGCAGACAAGCTTTCTCTTAGTTTTGCATTGTCGGTTTTGAATTGATCCTCACCATTCATCTCGTTATATGCAGTAACGACCTTAGACCATTCTTCTGAACCGTCCATATCCATCTCAGCATGGTTTTCATGAGCAAATCCTACCAATACATTTAATCCACGATTTCCAGCAAATACTGTCCATACTCCCATATCTATTTGAGCATCAGACTTTACAATAGCATCATAGACACGCTTGCGAAATGTCCAAAAATCATTGGATTTTGCAGGGTCTATGTTATACAAAATCACTTGGCGCATTGGTTTTTTGCAGAGATCTGTCATTTCGTGAGAAACATTTTTGTTGTAATTCCATACTTGAAATAAATCATTTGTAACGTGTGGCGCTACAGTTTCATTCCACATTTTATACTCTTCTGGATCTCCATTTTGATCAAATGCAGCCATGTCTTGCTCTATTCGAGCTCTAAATAACTGCCCTGCTCTTGGTCCAGTTTCAATATAAAATGTATAGTGTGCTCCTTTTTCTGCAGATTGATTGTACTTCTGTGTTTTAGCTTTCATAGCTTCATAAACCTGCTCTTCTTTGCCTTCATCAACTTTGATGTAACGTGATTTTGCAACTTGTGCCGTTAAATTTGCAGTTGCAAAAGCGAATAATACGAGAATTAGTTTTTTCATTTTTTTAAAATATTTGGTTAATACTACCAAATATAATAAAATTGATTGCATTTTAAAACTAAAATAATTTAAGTTAATGTTATCTTTAAGTCAAGATACAATTTTGAGTATGAATAAAAGGTGAAAAGAAGTTATGTGAAAAAGGTGTTAAGGTTCAACTTATGATCGTCCTTTCTATCTGTTTTTAAATATATAATATAATTTACCACTTAATTTTTTTTATTTTCTAATCAAATTCGTTGTGGGATGATACTCCAGTTAATTTCATCAGTGATAGTTATTCCAATTAAAGGAATTAATAACAAAAAAAGAGGATAAAAAATTCTTTTTGACATGCTCAAATATAAAAAAACGGCTACACTTTATAAAAGTATAACCGTTTTATTGTTTTAGTAGCCCTAATTGACCAAAGTTGCAGCTATAAACCAGTAATATTTTAACGTAACGATTTATATATAATTGATTTTGAGTTAATTAATATATTATGTCTTTACTAGATTAGAATTATTAATAGGTTGAAAATTAATTTTTAATATTATTATTCAATAATTCCCTTGTAAAGAGCTGGGCTGGGGCAAGCTAGGATTTTAGCTTACGACACTTAAAAAGATGTCCTGGTTGCTCAACTGATTTCTCAGTCCCACGAGTATTTAACAGAGATTAACTCCGACCCCACCTATCCGACTCCGTTTAGTGAGGGTTTGTATTAATAAATAGATATTACTTCGCCATCTTCATATCCTCTTCTTCTCGTGGATGGCTTTTGCCGGTCAATAAAGACCCATCATTAATCTATTAAAATAATTATAAAGTAAGATTCTTAAAAAGAAAAGGGTTTTATATATTTTTATAAAAAACAAATCATAGATAATTAAATTGTATCATAGCTTATTATAACATCAATTTATTTAAGAAAAAAAACAGGAGTTACAACCTGTTTTTTTAATCATTCTTTAATAACTAATTTAAAATCACCACTTAAATTTTTTACAAACAATTTTAACTCAATAGAAACAGTTATTTTGAGGTTTTTTTCATGTAAAATAGTTGTAATCTATTAAACATAAAAAAACTATTATGTGTAAAGAAAAATTAAATCTATACTTAATAGAATATTATTTAGTTGAAATAAAATCTAAAACCTACACTAAAAGAAAATAACCCAGTTCCTTCTGGCTCCTCCATTGTTGTAATACCATTTAAAGTTGAACTTATTGCTTTAAAATAACTTGGTGATTTTCCAAAACCAAATTCAAAGAAAGAACCCCAAGATGAATTTCTACCATAAAGTAACTCTATCCCACATGATGCTAAATAACCAAACTCTGTTTTTGAGGGTGTTGTATCCATACTTCCATCAGTGTCAAAAGAACCACTTAAAGAGGGAATTTCATTTGTTTTTATTTGACCTAAACTTGCTGACAAATAAGGTCTCATATTTACATCAAAAGAAAAGCTGTTAAAAATTTCTCTTTTTTCAAAAGTATAACGACCATAAACACCATAAGATGACGGAAGTGGATAAACACTTAAATCTAAACCTAAGCTATAATAAGCGCCGAGATGTATATTTTCATCTAACGAATATCCAGCTTCAATTTTAAATATTTGACTACCTGTAGAAAATCCTCCGTGAATACCTTGAGCGTAAGATGACGAGGCAGTTGCCACCAATAACAATAATACTAACAATAATTTTTTCATAATGTTTATAATTTATTTAATTTAATAATGTAAAAATAACATCTCATTTGTGATTTAATCACAAGACTTATTTTACGTATGTTATATTTGATTAATCGCTGTAAATGTGTCGTTTAATAACTAGACCTTTACTTTAAATAATTACATATACTTTAATTACTTAAAATGAATTAAATTTAAAGCATGATAAAGACCCTAATAATTGACGATGAAGAACCTGCGAGAGATTATTTAGAAAAGCTTATAGATAGGTATTTTCCAAATAAGTTTATAATTCTTCAAAAATGTAGCACTGTAGAAGATGCCTATAGTGCTATTAAAAATCATACGCCTCACCTTGTTTTTTTAGATATTAGAATGCGAGAGGGCTCTGGTTTTGAGTTGCTACAACGGTTTAATAACCTAGATTTTGAGGTTGTTTTTACAACGGCCCATTCAGAGTATGCTTTAGAAGCAATTAAGCAAAGTGCCTTAGACTATCTGTTAAAACCTATTAATCATTTAGAATTGAGTAGTGCTATAAAAAAGTTTGAGCATAAAACAAAATATCGTAATGAGTTAGATAGGGTAAGGCTGCTACTAGAAAATTTAGATATGGGGGTAAACCGTTATCCAAAAGTAGCATTTCCGTGTCAAGAAGGGTATAAACTTATAAAAAGTAATACGATTCAGTATTGCAAAGCAGAGGGTAATTATACTCAGATTAAACAAATAGATGGTAGTTCCTTTATTTTAGCCAGAACCCTTAAAAAAGTAGAAGAACAGTTGCCATCTCATTTATTCTTGAGGATACACAAATCTTATATTGTAAACCTTAACTACGTAAAAGGGTATCTTAATACTGATGGATGTTGTGTGATTTTAACTAGTAATCAACGGTTACCAATATCTAGCAGAAAAAAAACAGAAGTCATTGAAAAACTCATTAGTAATTAAATCTATTTTTTATCTATTCTTATGCTTTAAGCTGACCTTTGCTCAGGTAAATCCTATAGCTAATATATCGGTTAAGGATGGTCTGCCAAGTAATAAAGTTTATGACCTTGCTTTAGGAAACGCGAGTACATTGTGGGTTGCTACACAAAATGGGATAGCAGTAATTAACGGAAACAAAATTAAAACCTACTCAGAAAAAGATGGTTTACCTCACAATGATTGTTGGCAAATAATTGAAGATGATAAACAATTAATTTGGGTAGGGACCTACGGTGGTGGGTTATCTTATTTTGATGGCGAACAGTTTACAACGATAAACGAAGACAATGGTCTTGTTTATAACAAGATTAGAAAGCTATTTTATTATAAATCTAATTTATATGTCGGTACACAAAATGGATTATCTGTTGTAAATACAATTACAAAATCTGTCAAAAATTATAAGCTAAAAGAAAACCGGTTGTCTGTTATGGATTTTTTTGTCTTTAAAGATGAAATTTATTTAATAACATTTAACACCGGAAGTTACAAGTTAACGGATACTGATTTGATAAAAGTTAATGATGAAAAGGAGTTATTTACTATTACAACAAAAAACGATTCATTACTATTTTCTAAAGATGGTAATGCCCCTAGTTTAAAAAGTATTCATAAAATAGCTACCAGTGATTTTTTAAAAAACAGAAAAAATTACACAAAATTTGGTGGTTCTGTGTTTTGGGATATTGAGACAGTAGGTTCTAAAACTTATGGTGCGGCATGGGGAGTAAATTTTGATTCTGGTGGTTTTTATGAGATTAATAATGAGAGTATAAAAAAAATAAATTTAAAGTATAATTTACCGTCAAATATAATTTACAAAATACTTAATTCGCCAGAAACTCAACAGCTATATCTCGCTACTTTAGATAAAGGTATTTACATCATAGATACTGATAATATGGTTAGTTTTAATTCTAAAGCTAATCTAAAATGTGCTCTTACAACCTCTCAAAATGATTTAATATTAGGCTTTGATGACTATTTAGAAATAGAAGTAGATACGATTAGTAGTGTTATTTCTAAAAGTGATTTTCTTAATTTTATTTCTGGGGAAATTCAGTTTAAATCACTTTCTAAAAGATATCCCAGTAGTTTAGATATTCGTAGTTTTTCAATTAATACAGATTATTTAGCTTCTGTTTTTAAGATACTTAGTATTAAGGAATTTGATTATAATCAGTACGTTAATACGTCTATCGGTGTCTTTAAAATAACTAAAAGTAATAATAAATTTAAGATAGATAACTATTACCCTGTTTCAACAACATCAGGGTTTTATATAGATTCTCAAATTGGCTTTTTATTCCAAAAACCATATGCTCAGGTATTAAATTTATCTAATCATAATAATACTAAAGATTTACAGAGGTTTGATTTAAATAATCCAGACAATCCTAGAGATATAATTCAATTTATCGAGTTAAAAAATCAATTAGTCGGTATCAGTCGCTTTAAAGGTATTTACCGCTTTGTTGACAATAAGTTTACATCTCTTTATAGCAACGGATTAATAAAGGATAAAGAATTTGTGTTAGCATCAAAACTGTCAGAGTCATCATTTTTGGTATCAGATTATACAGGGAATATATTTAAATATGAAACTAATGATATTGCTAATTCTGCGGTATTTAATAAAATAATTAATGCTAATAATCTTATTGGTAATACCGTCACAGGTCTAGCACCTTACAAAAACTATATTATTGTTAGTACTAATTTTGGTTTAAATATTTTTGATACTTCTTCTGGTGCACATTGGTTTTTCGACGAGGAACAAGGTATAGATGCTAAAAATATAATTGATTTAGAGCTTAAAGGTGACAATTTAGAACTAATTACATCAAAAGGCATTTACACTATTCAATTAAAAAAATGGTTAAATACCAGTATTCCAATATCGTTTTGTGTGACTTCTGTTAAAGTTAATGGTGTTGAAGAGAATTCGCAGCGTTTATCTAATTCTGGGTTAAGTTATAATCAAAATAGATTTAATATTAATCTCGATGTAAAGTTTATTAAACATCCAAAAAAAATTAGTTACAGATACAAAATAGATGGACTGCAAGACGCTAATTGGACAGACTGGTTAGATTGGGGCGAGACAAAGGCAATTGATATTCCATATTTACCACCTGGTGATTTTAAAATAGAAGTTGAATATAAATATCTGGCGACAGGTCAGGTTGGTAAGGAGGTAGTTTTAGAATTAAAAATTAATAAACCGTTTTGGCGAACGTTTGGTTTTTATAGTGTTTCTATACTATTGATTTTGTCTTTAGCTTTTTTATTAATTCGTCAACGGTATAAAATTATTCTTAAAAAAAAGATTGAAACATTTCTTTTGCGGCAGCGTATTACTGAAGTAAAAATGGAAGCATTAAGAAGTCAAATGAATCCGCATTTTATTTTTAATGCTATTAATGCTATTCAAAATTTTGTGATACAAAATGATACAGATAGTTCATTAAATTATATGAATAGTTTTTCTACTCTAATACGCAAAACATTAGATTATTCTTCACGCTCAAAAATCACTGTAAAAGAGGAATTAAAATTTTTAAAGTTATTTGTAAAAATCCAGAATTTAAGGTTTGGGAATCGTGTAAAGTTTACAGTTAATATTCAAAAGGGGATAGATAAGAATATAGTAAAAATTCCTCCTATGCTTTTACAGCCCATTATTGAAAATTGTTTTGAGCATGCTTTTAATGATAGCGTTAAAAGTCCTGAAATTGTTTTAAGTTTTGAACTTGAAGACGTCTACTTAATTATTACTGTTAAAGATAATGGTATTGGTTTTGTTAATAAGAGCGAATATACATCTAAAGGCATGACATTGGTTAGCGAACGGTTAGCGTTGTTAAGCGATAAAAATCAGTTAGATTATAGTTCAAGTAAACAAGGAACTACAGTTACGGTGCATATTTTGTTATAATTAGTTGTTTTGAAATACTTAAAAGTTGTAGTGAATATGGCTCTAATTTAAATAAACTTAATTTACTTGAGTTTTTCAATCAAGAAATGTGCTTTTTATGTTTTATTAAACTTGATGTTGATGAGTATCTAGAAAGAATGTTAATTTGGAAGGATGAATTAAAACAAGCGGCTTAAGATTATGAGTACATATTATATACACTTTGGTGAGACAAATATTAAAAAAGTAATTAGTTTAACAAACTGGGAAGTAGGCAATTAAGACGGTGAAATTTCCATTAAAAAAGCTATTGAAAGTCAATGTTTTCATATTACCAATGGATGGGATTATATGTGGTTAGATACAGATGAAATGGGAATAATAAAAACATTTACCAGTTATGGTGGGAGTGATGCAGATTTTTTAATTGATTTAATCGGATATATAATTAGTGAATATGATTATGATATTGGATTATTCAAGATAGTTATGATGATGAAGAAAAAAATGACTTAAAAGAATGGTTAAAGGATAATACTTACTTTGATGAACTTGAGGAAGTAGCATAAATTTTCAAAAATTTATTTAGTTCATAAATCTGGTTATTTTTTCATAAAAATTTTCAAGAGGTTTTGCAAAGAGGATTATCCTAAGAATTATAGGTCTATTTTTAGATATATGGTGGAAGGATACCAGGGGGAGGGGTATAAACTCAGGGAGGGGGGACCTCATTAGAATATAATGAGGTTATTTCTTGATAACGACAACTATTTGAATCCTTTTTAATCGGAAGTAATTTCGGTAATAAAGACCTTTTGAGGTTTCATTATATGTTTGCAGAATAAAGGGTTGAATTTCTTTTAATCTATCTTCTTCTATTATTTCTCGTGAAAACAAGTAAACCTTATTGTAATAAAGATATCTAATATTTTGGATTACCTGTCGGTTACTTACAACCGAAAGTCCACTGAATCGAAGTTTAATATCATTACCAAACTCCTTTTGAACCAACTTATTGAAATAGGGATTAATTACTTGATATGGTATCATTTTTATTTAAAACTTTTTTAATTTTGGTTATTGTATTCGTGTGAACCCCAACGATTCGGGACACCTCGATATTCTTATATCCTTTCTTTAGTAATTCTACCGCTTTTCTATTTTTTGGTTTGGAAAGAAAAGTGAGAACATCTTCCTTAGTTCCATTCGCTCTCCCCTTATACACGTTTCTTGCCTTGGCGAGCGCTATTCCCTCTAATTGTCTTTCACGAATTTGATTTCTTTCCATCTCCGCAACCGAACCCAAAATACTAATGATTAATTTTCCTATGTTGTTCTCGGTTCCGTCTTCATTTAATGTTCTTATTCCTTGATTGACGAAGATTATTGGAACTCCTTTATCATTAAAGACGTCTATGGTTTGAAGTATGTCTTTAAGATTTCTACCGAGCCTGTCAATTGACCATACATTGAGTTCTTTCATTATTCCGTCTTCGAGTAGTTTCATTATTTTTCGACCACCCGGACGTTCATCAAAAATCACTGAACCTGATATCACATCTTCAATTAGATAATCAAAATCATTGTCGTTTATTCTTTGTCTCTCGTTGTTCTGTCCTATCGAAGATACCCTAACATATAAAACTTTCATACTACTCACATTTTTAGGTTAATCCCTGTTTAAGGCTAAAATGAGCGCATTTTTTAGATTATGCAGCATTATTACCGAGTTTTATCGAATTTTCAACATCCCAATTTTGGGTATAGGCTAAAAAACTGGCTTACTTTAAATAGATAAAGTATAACGTTAAATAATTTATTAGTTTTTATAAATTTTTATTCATCAATTTTGTTCGAAATTAAAAACTTAACTTATGAAAAACACAATTATCATTTCAATATTATGTCTGTTTATATTCTCTTGTTCTAAGGATGATGAATCCTCAAAATTATTTTTAGATAAATACAACGGTATATCTTGGGAAAGATTAGATGAAACTTATGGACCGACAGGCTCTGGGTTTACTTTTTATAAATCACCTAAAGGTTTCTCTAACTTTGATTTTGATATAGACCTCGAAGATACTTTTTGTTCAGAAACTACTGTCTTTGGTATTGAAGACGAATTTGGGGTTGTTAACAATATTGTTGAAGAAAATGAGAATAATATTGTTATTGAAAGTATTGCTAGTGAATTTGAATTTTATGAAGTTGTGGTCATTACTGTCACAACTGATGGTAATCTAGAGTTGTCGTATGATGATGGTGTTTATACTTATACAAGGTTAGCTACGAGCCCTTGCAATTAATATTAATCAATTTAATAATTTACTTTTTATATTATGAAAAATTTTAAAACTATTTTCTTTGCCTTACTATGTATTTCTATAATTTCTTGTTCAAGTGACGATAATGATACAAGTTCAAATGATGGCTTATTTCGATGGAGTTTCAAACTTGATGGACAATTATACGCATGGGAAGGAACATTAGGTGGGAATGGTGGTGCAACTTATAGTGCAGGAACTCTTGCTCTTTCATCTATTGGTTCACAAACTATTGGTGTTACGTGTGCGTTTCCATCCATAAATACAGGTGATTTCATTTTTGATTCAACAACAGATAATTTTCAGATTAATATTGCTGAAAGTAATTTATCATCATCTACTATGTATTCAACCTCTGCGTATGGTGGTCAAATTAATGTAAATATTTCGTCTTTATCCAATAATACTATAGTAGATAATCCTACTAATCCTGGAAAGGTTAAAGGAACTTTTGAAGGTGTCATAAATGGATTCTTTGTTCCTGTGGGCTCACCGGGTGGTGAGACAACGGGTATAATTACTGAAGGTGTTTTTGAAGCTGTGAGAGCTAATTAATCAGTTACTGTAACAACTGATGGTAATTTAAAGTTGTCGTTTAATAATAATGATGTTTCTACTTATACAAGGTTAGCTGCGAGCCCTTGCAATTAATATTAATCAATTTAATAATTTACTTTTTATATTATGAAAAATTTTAAAACTATTTTCTTTGCCTTACTATGTGTTTCTTTAATTTCATGCTCAAATGATGATGATGATGATAATAGTGGTGAGACATATGTTTATTTCAATTTTCAAGCAAATGGATATGATTATAGTATTGAGGAGACTTATTCGGGATTTGACCTTTGTTACGGCGCAACTTTAAATCAAAACGGTTCAGTTAGTATATTGTCATCGTACAAGCATCCTATAGAAGAGTTAGTTTATTGTGGTGTAGGAATCGATTTATCGGACAACCACCTCGGTAATCACAATAACGTGTCTATGTATATTAGTATGGGTCAAGAATATGTGGGAGCAGACGATGTTCAGCTTGAGCTTATCGATAATGGTAGTTATTATATTGGAAGTTTTAGTGGGGAATTTTTAATTTATTTGGACGGTGTTTTATCTACGGAACAAGGTACTGGTTCATTCAGGATTCCTTTTATAGAATAATAAAAGTATGCGTTAAATTTCATATTTAATCTAAAGTAAAGACCAAAAATTGATTTAACAAAAATCTTGATTCCCTAGTTATCTCAAAATTAAAATACAACACAAAATATATAAGGCATTAAATTCAGCACTTCATAAATCTCATATTTTGTTTCCCTTTTATTCTTGATTATTTATAACGCAGTCATCATTGATTTTGAAAACCAATCAGGTTGGACAAATACATTTAAAAAACATCTATTATATTAAATATCTATCTCTATTTACATTCCAAGCTCTTTCTCTATACTTAATATATGAGCACACTAAAAGAAATAAGAGAAAAATACTTAAACTCACCTAAAGACTTTAGAACGGATATAGAATCAAGAATAGGTATTCGAATACAGAAAGTAGAAATAATAGAAGACACTTTTATTTTCAAAAGGTTAATTGATAATTTAGAAAATAACGAATTGGATAGAATAAATTTTACACCGCCATTCGTGATTTTTACATTAGTTGAAGATATCAATGGATATACCCTGAAAATACATAACTGCATTACTTTCAATATGGGTAAGAAAGGACTTGTTCGGATTTCTCCCACTGTAGATAATAAGATTGAACTAACGCGAATAGAAGTTACTGCACCCGGAAAAGGAACAGGCACTTTATTAATGGAATTTATACTTGATTACATAAAATCAACTTTAGGTTTCATACCGCCAATTCAGGTAGAACTAACAGGTGCTGTTGGTTTAGGCGAAACTTATAAAGCTACACCTATAAATAAACAAAAGAAATTCTTCGAAAAACACGGGTTCGATGTTGTCACCGATAAAAAACACTTGATTAAGATGGAAAGACCATTTCAGAAATAGAAAATTAAATACCTCAACTTACCACGTTAGTAAAAGTAGTAATATCCTCCTTTTTAATATTCCCGAACACTTCAATACCTGAAGATGATTCAAACAAATCGTTGAAGTGGTTTTCCAACATCCCCCAATCTTGAACACCAACATCATAATATTTCGGAAGAGGTTGAAGTCTTAGAATTCGTGTTGTGAGGTCTGTTTTATTTAATTTGTAATGCCCCTCGAAAGCTAACCATATTTCTATTTCATCACTAATTATAGAGTATTTATAGAACCCATTATCTATTTTCTTAAACCAATCTCTGTTATAGATTCCTCCGGTTTTTGTCTTTCCATTCGTTAATTTCTTAAACCAATTACTAATCGATTTGTTTTTTTTGAAGAAATGTTCTCGGTTGTATTTAAGAAGAACTAATGAGAAATAACTCTCATAGGTATCTTTCGATGCTATTCTTTTGAGAACGACTTTAATCTTCTCAGTGTTTTTATCTGTCATATTGTGTGTGTGATTGATGAAGGGGATAATCACTATCCCCCAATTATTGAATGAAATTTGTCCTCAACAGGACTATATCCTCGGGTTTTATTTTTATAGAAAAATAGAACTATACGTAAACCCCAGACAAAAAGGTCCTTTATAATCTATTTAAATCGTTAAAATTGATGGGGATTAACTCGTTATTGGAGTCTTTTTTTAGTTCTAAAATCTTAGAGTTGGGTAAACACCGGAGAAAAGTAATATCTAAATCTTCCTCCTCAATACGTTTTATTCGCTCTTTGCTAAAGAAATTTTGCTCGTATTTTGGATAAAAAAAAGGATATAACATCGCTTCGGTCATTAAATTAATGTCTCCATATTCAGAAAAATCAACAAACGCAAGTCTTACCGTTGGCAAGTCATTTCCGTAGTCATAGATTAATTGAAACTTAAGTAATACCTTATCAGACTTGAACTTCACCATCTCTTGACCTATTACTTTATTTATACCTTGTATTGTAAAAAGATTTGCTTCAAGATTTTCTTTAGTTGGTGTGATATGAAGGTATGATGTGA
>ENA-OUOG01000639-OUOG01000639.1-marine-metagenome-genome-assembly--contig:-NODE-639-length-45064-cov-5.548425_pt1 | contig 45064 bp, 27 predicted proteins | sample MGYA00248635_ERZ508505 | MGnify/ENA primary metagenome ERZ508505 (study PRJEB26176, sample SAMN06267871) | marine metagenome | isolation source: Saanich Inlet, British Columbia, Canada | place: Pacific...
AAATCTGCGCCACATTTTCTCAAAATCATGCGTTTCCGTGCGTCATCACTTTCGTGTTCGGGATTCTCTACTCCCTTGTTGATCGCATGAGCAACAAGACGGTCCACAATCGGGGAACGATTCGGGGAACATACAGGCGAGAACAAACAGGCGAACAACTTGCTGCGATGCTTACAGTCTGCCCGCCCTCCCTCTCGTACGCGCACCTACTGCACTCTTACGATTCTCCACTACGCGATGCAGGCTCTTGCTGACATCGACGACGTCCTCCTTCAAAGCAACACAGGCGTAGTGTTAGTGCAACACAGGCGTAGTGTTCACGTGTTCCCGACGACTCTCCGCGCGTCACACGACGCGCGAACGCGAAGGCGCGCGTCACGCGCGCGCCTACCCTAAAAAAACGGTCAGGTCATCATCACTCCAGCCGTATCCCCACGGGCTCGGCGTCGAAGTCGACGACGTTCGGATCCGTCGCGTTCGGGTACTCGATGGTCACCGCGCGCGACGCGTTGTCCAGCGACACGCGGCCGGCTTCGAGCATCGCGGTGACCCGCGCGGTCGTATCGATGGTGGCCAAGACGTCTCGCCGTGAAATATCCTCCACGCGAGCGTCGCCTTCGTTCACCTCCGCGGCAGCCTCGAGAAACGCCTCGATGCTCCTGTACCCGTATCCGCGTTGGCCCGCGAAACCACCGTCGGCGCCGGGCGTGTACTTCATGTACAGGGGATTTAACGACGCGTACCCGCTCGCGTCGGTGGCCATGGCGTACCCGCGGTGCGCCTGGTCCGCGCGGATCTCGCCTCTGTGCCCCATGTAGTGGAAGTACTGCTGCGTGTGGCAGTCCGCGCGCGGCGCGATCCAAGAAGCGGTGTAGTTGGCGACGCCCCGCGAGCCGTCTTTGTTGCGCCACTCCACCATCAACACGATGGTGTCCTCGATTTCTCGCCCATCAATCGGCGCCAGCCGCGCGTTCGCGGCGCCGCTCGCGGCGAACGCGGTGACGCGTTCGGGGCGCGACGCGCCGCGCACGGACCACGCGTGCACGTCCATGTGGTGCGAGTTCAGGTAGTACGAGATGTCCGAGCTCTTGCCCGCCCACCCCTTGAACGTGTCCAGCTGCGCTTTGGGCTGCGTCATCGTGGACGCGAAGAAGGAAAACGGACCGAGCTCGCGCTTGATGCGGTCGCGCGCGTCCGCGTAGATGGGATCGAAGCGTTTGTGGTACTCCACCGCGCACAAAACGCCGTGCTTCTTCGCCGCGGCCGCGAGCGATAAGTGATCCTCTAACTTCTTCACCACAGGCTTCGCGCACAGCACGTGCAAACCAGCCTCGAGGCACGCCATCGCGATGGCGAAATGCGTGTCGTCGGGAGTGAAGATGGTGACGACGCTCCCTTTTTTCATCAACTTGATCGCCTCCTTGTACGCGTTCGCGTCGAACGGGACGTCGTCCGCGGGCAGCGTGGTCATCGTGAGGTCCATGTCCTTGTACACGTCGCCGATCTTGCGCTGCATGGTCTCGCGCACGGCGGGCATGCGCGTGCCCACCGCGTCGCACAAAACCATCTCCCCGACCAGTCCGCGCCTCCTCATGTCCGCGAACGAGATGGCCACCACGCCCGCGGGCTTGTCCGGCGCCGCGCCCGCCTCGGTGAACACGCACCCGGTGGTGTACTCGCCGGCGCCGACCATGAGCACATCGATGGGGGGCATGGTGGCGCGAGAGCAACTCGCCCCGACGCGCCCCGGGGTGTGCCAGGCACCGCCTCTGCGCTGTCGCGTGAGAAAATATCGGACAACTGGCTGTCTCCCTCGGCGCGCACGGCGAGAACGCGGTTTCAGTCAGTGTGGCGATCAACGCGAACTCTCCCGCGAAATTTTTCGCCCTGGAGTCTCAAGAGTCGGATGTCAGACCCAGACAAGCGGCCACGTCGCGCTTTTTTGGTCTTCGGAGAGCGGCTTGCCAAAACCGTGACGACGATGGGGTTTTTTCGCGAAACGCGATCGCGCCACTAGGCAATCAGTCATGAAAAGTTTCCATCGGCGCGTTCGGGAAGTTTTGGCGACGCCCTTTTTGCGCAAAAGCACTGACAACCCGAGGTTCGCTTGCGTTTTCGCACAGGTGGCAGTCTGCATGGCCGTGCGCCCTCAAAGCGCTTGAAAAGCCGGTACCGCGCATTCCGCTCGACACCGCGCCCGCGCAGCGCGACGCTCGCGCCGACTCGAGTCGCGCATCGCGAACGCCTCGGGCGTCCCCGTCGACCGCCGCCGGTCGCGTCTCCCCGACGCGCCTCACCCGCCAGACGCGTACCCCGCGGACGTCTCGCGCCGTCTTGTACTTTTTGGACTCGACACCATCCGCGCTTCCGCTTGATGGGCAGAAACGCGACCGGCTTTTACGGACGTGACATCCTCTCCGCGACCATCAAGGTCCAGCGCAACGCACTCCACTCCGACACCGGACGAGGCTCGTCCTCCATCGCAGCGGGTGCCTTACCGTACGACGTCGTGCACCTCGCGGGAGGGGGACGCGCGTGAAAAACGCCGGCATCGAACGCACGCGCCGTTATCCGCGTCGCGCCGAACTTCGGGGCGCTCGAGACGTGAAAAAAGCGCCTCTCCTTCTTCGCGCGCGGGAACTCCGTCGGCGACGCTTCGCGACGACGCTCGACGATGACGCTCACGATCAAGAGAGTGCCCACGGTGGTGAGCATCCACCAGCTGGACGAGGACGAGAACGACCCGAAAGCCAGCCTGGTGCGCGGCGTGTGCGCGCCCGGATCGGCGTTGCCCACGCTGAGCACCGCGCCGCGCCGCGCCGCCATCAAGGCGATGAAGAAGGTGCGTTCGTTCGGGTCGTTCGACGATCTGCGCGTCCCCGACCTGGCGTCCGAGCGCGACAGCGCCAGCGAGGCGTCTTTTGACGGCTCGGGCGCGTTCGCGCGCGCGCCCGCGTCGGACGACGGCTCGTGCAGCGACGGCGACACCGGAAGCACGGGCGGCGGGTACGTGCAGGACGTCTCGCCCTTCGACCGCATCTTGCTCTCCGCGTGGGAGGACCGCTTCGCGGCTGGTCTGTTCCGCTACGACGTCACCGCCGTGAAGACCAAGGTGGTGCCGGGCGGGTGCGGGTTCGTCGCGCAGTTCAACGAGGGCAGGGCGACGAAGAAAAGACCCACGGAGTTCTCCGTGGACGAGGTGTGCCAGGCGTACGACGCGAACAAGTTCAACTTCACCAAAGCCGACAAGAGCGAGATTTTATTCGCGTTTCGCGACGCGCGCGCCGAGGAGGAGGCGCGGGAGGACCCCGGAACTGGCGACTTGTTCGGTAACAACCGTCATGACCGTCACTCCGGCAGTGCCAATAACCGCCACTCCGGCTCGACGTTCGACGCCGCGCGCGTCGTCGAAAACGACGGGGTGTCGCCCACGGTGGTGCTCATCAACGTCTCGCCCATCGAGTACGGCCACGTCTTACTGTGCCCGCGCGTTTTGGAGGGTCTGCCGCAGCGCGTCTCGCCCGAGACGCTTCTGCCTCCGCTGCTGATGGCGGCGGAGAGCCGCAACCCGTACTTCCGCGTGGGGTACAACTCGCTCGGCGCGTACGCCACCATCAACCATCTGCACTTCCAGGCGTACTACCTGATGGAGGCGTTTCCGATTGAAAGAGCGCCGACGCGGCGTTTGCCCGCGCGCGTGTTCCCCACGAAGCGACACCGGCACGGCATCAAAGTTTCGGAGGTGACGGAGTACCCCGTGAGGTGCGTGTGCTTCGAGCGCGGGGACGGGTTCGAGAGCCTGGCGCACATGGTGGGCGTCGCGTGCCAGCGCCTACAGGAGCGCAATTGCCCGTTCAACTTACTGGTCGCCGACCACGGCGCGCGCGTGTTTCTCATCCCGCAAAAGTTTTCGCAAAGAGTCGCCGCGGGCGAGGTTCCCGCGGACGTCGTCGCGACGGGCGTCAACCCGGCGGTGTTCGAGATCTCCGGGCATTTGCTGTACAAGACGCAGGAGGACTACGACTCTTGTTCGCAGGAGGCGGCGCAGCGCATGTTAGAGTGCGCGTCGCTCACGGAGGAGGACTTTTACGATACCGTCGCGTTCGCGCTGGAGGATGACGACGCGCCGTCGGCGATGGCGACGTTCGCCGGCGCAAAGCTCGGCGCCGGCGTCGGCGGGCGGCTCGCGACGATCCGGGGCAGCGTCGACGGGGCGTGCTCCGAGGCGCGGGTCACGCTGGACGCGGACGTGGCGGCGGCCAAAAGAGTTGCGACCAAAGCCGGGGACGTCTCGCCCAAGTCGCTCACCGGGGGGCCGGGGTCGAGCGTCTCCAGCGGCGACTAAGTGTACACTAGCTAGCCTTTCACTGAGCCGCTCGCGGCGCTTTTCGTCGATTTCGACGACGCTTGCGAAAAACCCGCGGGTCGCGGAACCGCCCCGCCGCGCGTATATGGAACGGAGTACGTCTCGTACGTCTCATCGTGTTGCCTATCATCATCAAAAAAAAGATGTCGTCAGACCACACACTGTAATACATAAGACAAACCTACCGACACGACACACACGATATTTCCAAACGCGTTCGTTGTTACGTTCACTTCCTTCTCTCGCGGTGGTCCGCGCCGACGGCTTCGCGCACGGACGCGAAGCCGTCTTTGTCGAGGCACTCGAGCAGCTCTTTTTTCATCTTCGGCAGCATGCCCGGCCCCTGGTACGCGAACGCCGTGTACAGCTGCACGAGGGACGCGCCCGCTCGGATCTTGCGGTACGCGTCCTTCCCGTCGCTCACCCCCCCGCACCCCACTAAAGGAATCGCGCCGCCCGTCGCGGAGTACACCAAACGCAGCATCTCCGTGGACGCATCCATGAGCGGCGCGCCCGAAAGCCCGCCGGCTTCGCCGCCGTGCGGATGCGCGCGCACGCCATCCGGCCTTTCTATGGTGGTGTTGCTGACGATGATCCCGTCCACCTTCGCTTTCCTCGCGGCGCTCGCGACGTCGCGCACGTCGCGCTCGGTCAAGTCGGGCGCGATCTTGAGCAGCACGGGCGGGCGGCGACCGTCGGGTAAAGCGTCGCGCGCCTCGCGCACTTTACGCATGAGTTTCTCTAAAAACTTTTTACTCTGCAAATCGCGCAAACCAGGCGTGTTGGGAGAGGAGACGTTCACCACCAGGTAGTCCGCGTGCGCCCCGAGCGCGCGCACGCCCTCGACGTAGTCCTCGTACGCCAAAGCTTCGGGAGTGAGCTTGTTCTTCCCCAGGTTCACGCCGAGAGGGGGCGAGAAGGAAGCGTCGCTCGTTGTCGCGGCGCCTCCGGCGTTTTTTTTTTCGCGTCGCGCGTCCTGCGTCGGGTTCCCGGCTTCGCGGTACGCGCGCAGCCGGAGCTCCGCGGGCTCGTGGCCCTCGGAGTTGAACCCGTAGCGGTTGATCACCGCGGCGTGCTCGGGCAGGCGGAACACGCGCGGTTTGGGGTTCCCGGGCTGCGGCTTGGGCGTGACCGATCCGATCTCGACGAACCCGAACCCGGAACCGAGCAACGCGGGGAACGCCTTTGCGTCTTTGTCGAACCCCGCGGCGAGCCCGACGGGGTTGGGGAAAGTCACTCCGGCGTTTTTGGAATTATCGTTCCACAGCGTGACGCGCAGTCGCTCGTCGTCCGAACGCATCTCGAGCGGCGCGACGCCGCGCGCCAAGAGCTCGATGCCAATGTTGTGCGCCGTCTCGGCGTCCGTCAGGCGAAACAGCGGCGAGAGCGCGGAGAAGATGGCGAACTGCGCCTCGGACTTGCGCGCGTCCGGCAGCAGGTGGTAGCCCCCGAACCCGAGCGCGGCGGCGCCGAGCAGCGTGGCGAAGCGGGGCGGGCCGCCGCGGGCGCCGCCGGCGCCCGCGCCGTCGCCGGCCGCGCGCGACGCCGGCGCGGAGGAGGCGAACGATCTCGACGGGCCGGCGACGCGCGCACCGCCGACGGCGGGGGACGAGACGAGCGGCGCGGCGAGCCGCGTCGCGTGGGCAGGGGCGAGGGATCGCGCGGAAGAGCACGCGGGCGCCCAGGCGGCGCGAGCGAGCTCGCGCGCCGCGCGACGCATGTGCCCGGGGGTCATGAGGATGCGGCGACGGTGCAGCGCGCGGCGGTCGTTTGAACAGAGCAACGACTTTTCAAGGACTGTCACGTGTTTTCGCCGTCCGCGACCGGCCCGTCAGTGCTTGCTTTTCCTCGCACGACGCGCCACTGCGCCGCGCGCCCGACGCGCGCGATGTCCTCCAACCCGATGATCGGGTCGCCTACCCGTTCGGGAGCGGTCAAGCGTACCGTGAGCTTTCCCGCCGCGGGCGCATCGGACCGCGCGGAGGCTGGGTACGGCTCCACCCCCGACGCGCCCTCCGCTCCCGAATGGACGGACGCGTCGCGCGTGCGCGTCGCGGGGCGTCTGCTGCTCACCATCGCCGTGTTCGGCATCCTGGGAAGCCTCCTGCCTTTCTTCGCCGTGGGCTGGGCGAACAAGCTGGGAACGCCGTCAATCTCCCGGACCGGCGCTTCGGTGTCGGGCCTGCAGTCGCTGCAGAGCATGCCCGCGGTGAGCTCGCTGGGGCAGGCGCCCGGGGAGAGCGACGCGAATCTTCTCGGGACGCCCTTGAAGCCGTGCTCGTCGTCGGACCAGGCGTCCACCGGATGGACCAGGAGCGGGTCCTGCGCGTGGAGTCCCGACGACTCCGGGTACCACGAGGTGCGTAGACGCCACGCCGCGCGTCCGGAGCGTCCCTCGACCGCGTCCGAGATCCCCCTCTCGCGTCGTCATCGTTTCAACACCCCAGGCGTAGAGAAAAACGCCGTGCATCCGACTGATTGACGCGCCAAATCCTTCCACTGACGTTTTCTTCCCTCTCGCGCGCGACGCAGGTGTGCGTGACCATGGACGACGAGTTCTTGGCGAGCAGCGCGGCACACGACGGGAACGACCTGTCCAGCGTGGTGGCGCACGGCGAGAGGTGGTGTGTGTGCGCGTGGGCGTGGGCGAGCGCGGTGGAGCGCGACCCGGACAACACGGAGGGCTTGCGGCTGGAGTGCGAGGAGAGTAACGCGAAGTTGCGCGCGGTGTACCAGAGTTTCATCGACAGGGGGGAGGGGATGACCGGTCCCACCGGTGTGGCGTACGGGCCGACGCGGGCGCTCGAGGCGGTGAACAGACTGTGTCCCGCGCCCGCGTCCGCGGGCGCGAGGCTCGGCGACGCGCGGCGAGCCAGGATGGAGGCCAACGCGCGCGCCACGCTGGGAGTGCCGTACTGATTTGATTGATTTCACGAATTGAAAGAAACGCTCACAATAATGCGTCGGCTCTGATCCTCGCGCAATCTATCCATTCGCTCGACATCATCGGGCGCGCACGCACGTCTCCATGGCAGCAGCGCGCGGCGGGTGCGCGATGCTCGGCGCGCGTCTCAGCACCGGCGGGCTCGCGCGCGCGTCGATGCGATGGCGCGCGTCGTCCCCCCGGCCGTCGACCTCGAGTGTCCTCCCGAGACGCGCGTCGGCGGCGGCGGTGTCGCGACGCGCGCTCGAGTCGCACGCGGTCGGCGTCTGCGTCTCTCCGCGTCCGCGCGAGCATCGCGGTTCGCGCGTCCTCCGAGCCACTCGAGCCGTCTCCTCGAGCGCCTCCAGCGAGGCCCCGAGCGAGTCGTACCTGGAGGCGGCGTCGCGCCCCTCGCGGTTCGAGGAGTCCTCGTGGGGCGATCCCGAGGCGGTGGAGGTTTTGCTGCAGGCGATGCGCATCCAGTGGTCGCACGGGTACCCAGACACGCCCCGCGGGTACGACAGGCTGACGCACGGCTTCCACGAGTACCCCGCGGGCATGCAGGCCGCGGCGGCGGACCGGTGCCTGGACTGTCTGCCAGGCACGTCCCTGCTCGACCCGTTCTGCGGCAGCGGCACCAGCCTCGTCGTCGGCATGACGAGGGGCTACGAAGGCTTCGGAGTCGACGTCTCGCCGCTCGCCGCGTTCGTCGCCGCGCACAGGGCGTGGCGCCCTTCTCGAGGCGAGGAGACGCTCGACGCGATGCGGGAGATTGCGCGCGTGGCCACGGACGCGGCGGCCGTGGAGAAGGCCGCGGCGCGACTGATGCGCGAGGAGGAAGCGGAGCGTCGCAAGGAAGACGAGGAAGAAGAAAAAGAGCGCGGCGGCGACGACGCCGCCGCGTCCCGCCGCGGCGGCGGCGCGGGCGCGGTGCCTCGCGACTGGCGACCGGTTCGCTCGGCGCTCTCCGCGTGTCTTTCCGGATCGGAAGACGACGACGCCACGACCGCGACCGCGACGCACCCGCTGGTCGCCGCCGCCGAGCCCGGCGTTCCCGGCGCGCTGCGTTTCTGCTTGTCCGTGGCGCTGCAGCGCTCGCAGAAGAGCCGGGGCAAGAGGCGGCCGTACAAGCGCCAGCGCAAGAAAAACGCCGCGTTGTCGGCAAACGACGCACCGACTTCGTTGACTCCCGCACAACTCGAGGCTGCCGTTAAGTTCCGCGACGTCGTGGACGAGTACTGCGGCCGCGTCAGCGCCTTGCTTCGCGCGGTGGACCCCGAGACGCCGCGCGCGACGATTTTCAACACAGACGTGCGCGACGCGCGACTCGACAAAAAGGTGGACGCCGTCCTGACGTCGCCGCCGTACCCCGGCGTGTACGACTACCTCTCCTTCGCGAGGAAGGTGCGCGCGGGGAGCGGCAACGCGACGACTATCGCTCGATCGTCTGTCGGAACACCTCCGACTACTGAGTTTCCGATGGACGAGGCGAAAGAATCGACGGCGAACGCGGAAGTACTCGACGGCTCGTCAATCGTCGCCGGCTCGGAGGGGTACTTCCGCGTGGCGGTTCCCGAGGACCGCGCGTGGCCCAAAGCGTGGACGACGGGCGAGATCGGCGCGCGCAAGACGCTTCGCGGCGACCCGCACGCGTTCAAGGCGGTGTGGCAGGCGGAACAACAGGCGTGGCTCGCCGTGGTGGCGGCGTCTCTGAAGCCGGGCGGCCGCGCGGCGGTGATGGTGGGCGACGGCGCCAACATCGACACGCGCGCGAGCGTGTTGGCGGCGGGCGAGGCGTGCGGCTTGGTGGGCGTCGCCACGGTCACCATGGCGTTGACGCACGAGATGGAGGACGGGCGCGTGTGGAACGCCGCCAGGAAGGAGCACCTGGTGCTGCTGACGAAGCCCGAGTAGTGGAGTGCCGAACGGGTCATCACAGAGACGCGCGCGTAGCATATTCTACCGAAGCTCGAACGGTTTCCATTGACAGTCGCGATTGTGCGTCAAATTCCCGCGCGGCGAGACTCGCCCGACACGTCTCGCCCCCCGCCGACACACTGTCCCGAAACGATAGGATCGTTTCGGGATCTGCCGCGAGCCACTTCGCGGCGCACTCGGGCGCGCGCGCGCATCCGGAATGTCGTCCGGGTCGTGCGCGGGAGCGCACGTCTCGTTCCGGGCGGCGGCGGCGCGCCCGCGCCGCGGCACCGCCGGCGGTGCGTCGGCATCGACCGCGGGTGGGGTGAGGTGCCGTGCTTCCAGCGCGTGGGTCCGCCGTCGCGCGCGCGCGGCGTGTCGCGCGCGCGCGGCGGCGGACGGCGACGCGCTCGGCGGCGACGGCGCCTCGGGCCGCGAGGGCGGCTCGGGCGCGGCGGGCTCCGGTGCTTCCGCCGCCAGCGTCACCGCGGTGGCCGTCGCGTCGGACGTCCCGTCATCGTCGTCGTGGGACGCCGCCGCGCCCGCTCCCTTGTCAAGTCGCGCGTCGCGCGCGCGCCCGCGCCACCTGGCCATCATCATGGACGGCAACGCGCGTTGGGCACAGGAGCGGTCGCTTCCCGTGAACGCGGGCCACGAAAGAGGCGTGGACGCGCTCCGGACGGTCACGCGGTGCGCGGCGGCGTGGGAAGTCGACGCGCTGACGGTGTACGCTTTTTCGCACGAAAACTGGAAACGCGAGAGCGGCGAGGTTTCGTATCTCATGACGCTCCTTCAGAGAACGCTCGTGGACGAAGTGGACGATTTGGTGAAGCACGGCGTGAGGGTGAGCGTGATGGGCGACTTGGGGATGGTCACGAAAGAGCTAAGACACGCCGTGCGAAACGCGGAGGAAAAGACGAAGAGGAACAAAAAGCTTTTGTTAAACGTCGCGCTGTCGTACGGCGGACGGCAAGACGTGTTGCGCGCGACGCGCGCGTTGGCAAACGAATGCGCCGCCGGTCTTCTGGACGCCGAGGACATCACCGAGTCTATGATCGCGGAGAGACTGAGCACGCGTCATCTGCCGTCCAACTGCCGCGAGCCTGATCTTCTCATACGGACCTCGGGCGAACAGAGGCTCTCCAACTTCATGCTCTGGGAGCTGGCGTACACCGAGCTGCTCTTCTCTAAAACGCTGTGGCCGGATTTCGGAGAAACACACATGCGCGACGCGCTCGAGCAGTACGCCGCGCGGAAAAGGCGGTTCGGGGCGAGAAACGACGGAAACGAAGAGGGAGCGGAAGAGAGCGACGAACACGACACGTCCTAGAGTCCGACCGAGCGGCGCGTGCGTGAAGGTACGCACGCCTGACGAAAGTAGTCTATGTAGTGGTGTTAACACTTACGAAGCGCGACTGATAATACCGAAGGTACGATGTACCGCTAAAAGAAAGAACGTATTTTAAGCTTACGCGACGCGTCTCATCGTCGCGCCGACTCGGCGGACACGCCTCTCAGCGGCGCGTAGCCTTGCCTGATGCGTTCGCGCTCGTCGGCTCGGCGGGCCGCCCCGAGCGCGCTCGCGTCGTCCACGACGGGGTTCGAACCAGCCGCCGACTTTTCCCGCGCCGCGCGCATCGCCGCGCGCGCCGCGCGCCGCGCGGCGACGCGCGCGACGCGTTCCTTCTCCGTCGCCGCGTACACCTCGATGTCGTCGTCCTCCTCCTCGGCGTGTTCCGCCGTTCCGACCGGCTCGCCCGCCCCCAGGTGAGCCTCAGCCTCGTGCCTCCCCATCGCCCTGGCCTCGTTCAGGGCGTCCTGCGCCTCGCGCCGCCGCCGGCGCTCGCGCCGGCGCGCCTCCACGCGCGCGGCGCGCTCGGCGTCATCCAAAGCGTCATCCGCGCCTCGCGCCGCGCGCGGCGACGTCCCCAGCGACGCGACGGAGACGTCCAAGACGTCTTCGCCGTCTTCGCCCTCGCCGTCCTCGCCGTCTTCGCCGCTCGCGAGTTCCTCGTTCGGCTCCGCGCTTCTCTCCGTCGCCGCGAGGATGTCCGCGCTAAGCCGCGTCTGCGTCTCGTCATCCGTCCCGCCATCCCCGTCACCCGCCGCGGTGGCCTCATCCTCGGCGTACACCCCCAGGCCCGCCTGTGAGCTCGCGCTCGCCGCCGCCGCGGGCATCGACCACCAAGGCAGCGCGTTGTGCTTGGTGCCCCACGCGTTGGGCTCGCCCGCGTCGCCCAGCTCGGCGGGTCCGTCGCCGTCGCCGAGCGCGGCGACGGACGCGCCCGCGAGGGAGCTGCCCGCGAGCGCGGCGCATCCGAGGAGCGCGGCCACGGCGGCCGCGAGGCGCGCGCGGTCGCGACGGGTGCGGACGACGCCGTCGAGCGCAAACCCCGACGTCGACGCCTCGACGACGGGCGCGGCCGCGCCCAACAGGCGCTCGCGCTCCATCGCGCACGACTTGCGCAGGTGGTTATGCCGATGCAACACCCGCAGGTTCTTTTTTCAGCGGTCAAGTCAGAGACGCATTTCCAAACGCAAGCCAGTCTCGAATTATTGTAGGCAATCGAAGCCTTCGTGCGTGTTTCCAGTCTCGTCATTCGGCGTCGCGCGGGCGGTCGTGGCTTTTGACGAGAAACGTGGCTTTTCACGAGAAACGCCCTTCCTCCGAGACTTTGTTGGCTTTTGCGGGCAATTCTCGCGGCGCACGCACCGCGCGTTCCGAGGCACCCACTCCTCGCCCGTCGCGCGTCATGGCCGACGTCGAGCCCGCGGTCGCGGAAGCCCCACCGCCCGTCGGCTCGCTCGTTCGGGTACGCCCGTCGACCGCGCGCGTTCCCTCTCCCGCGATGTCCCCTTTGTCGGTTTCGACGTCGACGAAACCGGACCCTCTGACCCTTCTCTCGCGTTCGCCCTAACTTCCGACACAAACAGGGCACCCTGGAGAAGACCCTGGAGTACCAGAGCTTCACCGCGGAGACGCAGGACCACGAGGACCACACGTTCTGCGGCATTTTCTTCGACCTGCACGCCAGCGACAAATTCCCCATGAGCTACCTGGAGATCTCCTCGCTGTGGGTTCGCGGCCAGCTCGGCCCGCTGACGGTGTGGACGCGCGCGGGCGGGCACGGCGGCAGGCACGGCGACGCCGTGCACGACCAAGAGCAGTGGACGAAGATCTACGAAAAAACGCACGACCCGAGTTTCCGCACGCTCGTCGAGCTCGTGCTCGAGCAGCCGGTACGGATACGCGCGGGCGAAACGCTCGGCGTCTACGTGCACTCCGCGGCGCCCGGCGACGCCGCCATCGTGTACGACGACCAGCGGCGGTTCTACACGGACGCCGAGGAACCCGTGCGTGACGACGGCAAGCTCGTCATCCTGCCCGGCACCGCGCACCTCTCGAACAAGCCCTTCGGCAGGCGCGCGCCCTGGGGCGGCGACGCGCTGCGGCAAGGCCGACTCTTCGTCGGCCGCGTGAGTTACGGCGTGCGCTGGATGCTGTGGAACCCCGAGACGCATCTTCGGTTCCCGCTGGGTTTCCGCGCGGCGACCGAGGCGATGCTGATGGGTGGCAAAAGGCCCGACTGTTTGCTGTACCACCTCGGGGACGAGGTGTTGTTCTACGTCATGAACCGGTGCTCGTGGGACTGGTTCGGCACGAAGATGCGCGAGGACGAAGAGGCGCTCGAGCGCGAGAAGCGTGCCAAGGCGCGCGAGGCGCAGCGGGAGAAAGAACGCGAGATCGCCGAGATGTTCGGCGTGCCCGTGTCGCAGGCTAGGCAGCTCATGACGCAGATGGACCCGTACATGCTGCAGCACATCCACCAGCAGCTCGCCGCGGGGCACCAGATCGTCATGCACGGCGAGTCCGACGAAGACTTCGATCCGTCCGAGTCCGGCGACGAGGAGGAGGATGACTCCGACGACGGCGACTTCGAGTTTGGCGAGAGCGAGAGCGACGACGAGGAGGATGATTTCGACGACGCCGCCGAGGAGATGGAGGCGGAAGAGGCGGACGATACAGAACAGGACGCGGACACGAACGTCGAGATGGAGAAAGAGGAGGACGAATGACGCGGCGAAGACGGGAACGGAAAGATTTCTGTGTACGTAGGTTTAGCGGTACAGCGCGTCTACGGGAGTCCTACGCGAATCGCGAAAAAATGTCGACAAAAGCTCGACGCTCAATCCATCATCTCGTGGTCCCCGTCCGCCTCGTCGTCCTCGCCGTAGTCGTGCGTCTCGGGCGTGTGCTCCGCCGCGCCGCGCGCGAGCGTCAGCCCATCCAGCAGGGCCTCGATCGGCACCTCGGGCACGTCGTCGTCGTCATCCGAGGCGTCGGCGGCGCCGGCGCCGGCGCCGGCGCCGGACCCGGCGGCGTCGTCGCGGAAAATACGCACGTGCGCGCGCGTCTCCTCGTCCTCCTCCAGCTCCTGCATGAAGAGCTCCTCGTCCATCGCCGCGCGCTCCGCCTCGCGCGCGACGGCTTTGTGTCCGCCGGCCTCGTCCTCCACCACGTCCAGCCGCTGCAGCTTCCACTGCCTGTTGACGCCGCGCGCGCGGCGCCGGCGGCGCTTCTCCTGGTACGACTTCTTCACCAGCAACACGTCCGGCAGCGCTAATCCTCGGCGGTACTTATCCAGCTCGGGGTCGACAATCTGCAAAGACGCGAGGTCGTACCCCAAAGCTGTGTCTCCTGCTTGTAGATGGTGACCTAAATGCGTCCTAGCGGACATGATGTGGTCGTTGACGCCGAAGTCGCTGACGCGCGCCACCTGCACGTCCGCCAACAGCCACTTGCCGCTTTGGCCGTGGCCCGCGCCGCGCACGGGCTCGATGTCCAAAACGACGTACTCGACGAACATCTTGGCGGTGCCTACTGATCTGTACGGCAAACGGTAGTACTGCGCGGCGTCCATCCAGTTTTGTTTCATCGTGTGCGGGTCCGTGAGCTGGAACGACGACCCGACGCGCGTGACGAGCATGAGCGGCCCGCACCCGCCCATCCCTTGGCTGGTTTTGAACGGCAAAATCACGATGTCCTCCTTACAGATGGGCACGATCTCCACCATGAACGTGTACTGGTAGTTGTACGTGTTGTCGTTGGCGTTGTGCGACACGAGCTGCTTGTCGTGCCGCGCGCGCACGGGGACGACGTTCTGCAGAAAATCAACCATCTTCAGCCCGTGCGATCGGCTGCCGTAGTAAAAGTCTAAACCGTCGGGTTGCGACTTGATGCCGATGGTGTTCGCCTCCATCCCGTGTTTCAGAATGAGCTGCTCGAGGAACAGAAACGTGCGCTTGTGCTCCACCTTCTGACGCACCTGCACGCACGCGGTCCACTGGTCCGAGTTCGCCGCCGCGCGCGAGCACGCGTCGCACATGTGCCACTCCACGACGAACTCGGTCACGAACGTCTGCTGTAAGATGGCGCCGTTCAACACCTCCTTCTGGATGGTGAGTTTCGTCTTGAGTCGTTTGCTGTGCGGCTCGGTCCAGATGAACCCGGCGTCCACGAGTTTCACCTTGTTCAAACCTTTGATGCGCTTGATGCAGAACGTCAGCAGCTCCTTGGACTCCAGGTCCGCGCGGATCCAGTGCTTTGGCGGCTGCAGGTACCGCTGGCACTCCTTGCAGTACAGAACCGTGCACTGCTTCTGGATGCCCTCGGTGATGTCCACCTGCGAAACGTGTGTATTTCGTGAGACGGGCGAGATGGCGTCGTCAGTCGCGGCGAACGAGGGCGGTCGGGGGTCAGGCTCGGGGGCGCGCGAGGCGGGAAAGAAGGGCGCGCGGTCGCGCGCGCGCTCGCGGCGCGACCGCGAGCCGTGCGAGAAAGGAGAGTCGATGCTCATCTCCAGTCTCGCGCGTCGGGTGCGTCGCTCCGCCGTGTGTTTTCGGCGGCGAGGCGCGTTTCGAGATTTCGGCGGCGGGTGGACGCACCTGCGAGCGAATGCAGTCCACGCACATGCCCGCCGGGTTGGGCGGGATGCCCATGCCGCACATGCAGCATAGGACGTGCCCGGGGGCGTGTTGCTGCTGAACCCCGAACATCGTGGCTGCGCTGGCCGGGGTGCGCGGCAGTCTGGGGACCGCCGCCACGACCGCCACGGAAAAAAGGCGCCGAGGCGTGCGATGCGTTCTTTTTACAAAATATTCGTATGGACGGCAGTGTAACTTAGTTTTGACTATGGAGGAAATATGTGACTAAGTCTCCATACGTTTGACGACACGGGATGGTTTCGGAGTTAGCGCTAAAACTGTCGCGGCCGTTTGGCAACCAACGTTTCTACGTTTGCTGTTCGACACCCCTCGATTTACACGAAGACGACGAATGCGCGGCCGTCCCCTCCGCGGCAGAGTTATCGCGCGGCGAGGCACGCGTCCGTCCCGCGTCGGCGCCCGGACGCGCCCTCAAACGCAGCGCGCGAGCTCGTGGCCGGCAAATCTGCCGCTCGAGCTCCGAGGGACGCGTGCCATCCCGCGTCCGGCTGCGTTGAACGCCTGCTGACGAAGCGAAGCGGGTCAACAATCCAACCATGTCCGGCTCCGACGGCGAGGGCGGTGACTTCGGCGGGGAGGAGCGGCGCGAGGAGAAGAAGAAGAAGAAGAAGAAGAAGGAACGCACACCGGAAGAACGCGAGGAGCGGCGGCGACGTAAGGAGGCGGAACGAAACGCCGAGGCGAACGCCTCTCTCGGAGGTGACGGAGACGACGGGGAAGGTGGGCCATCCTTCTCTCCTCAGTCGTTACACGAGATGCGTTCGCCCAGCGCGCGCGGCGACGACCCCGAGTCGCCTGGGGGCGCCTCCATGCGCTCGCGCGCAGGCGAGACCTCCGACGACGTGCCCGTGAAGTCCAAGAAGCCGGGCCTCATCGGCAGAGTCGTCGGCGCGGCGTCGGGCGCCGTCGTGGGCGCCGTCGTGGGCGCGCTTCGCGCCGTCGGGCTCGCGTCGAAACCGGTGGACTTGAACGACGGATACGACGGTCCTCTGTTCGTCAAGCCCTCGCGCGCGAAGGCTCGCGCGTACGCGCGCGACGCCAACGTGATGCAGACGCGCGCCGGGATCAAGGTGTACATGGAGGACGACGCCCTCGAGCACCTGGACGGCGACGAGATCTTCGCCGAGATTTACCAGCAGTGCGAGCGCAAGGGCATCTCCGTCACGAAGGTGACCAAGACTGGGACGTGCGCCGCCACCGTCGAGGACATACCCATGTCGCAGGCGGAGGACCTGGCGCACTTCGGCGTGAAGATCGCGGGACGACACGTGCAGTGCGTCAAGGAAGAGCTCCCCCCGCTGGACGGCGACGGGGACGAGCCCGGGGGACCGGACCTCGAACGCGACGCCGAAGCCGGCGGCGCGCATCCGGCTCTGATTCGGCCGTACAGTCTGCGAACCACCGGTCCGAACGAGCTCGGCGAGTTGGGCGTCGGCATCGGTCTGTACTTCCACTCGTTGCTGTGGGGCGGCAGGGTGCTGGGTTTCCTGTCCGTGCTCGGCGCGTTCACGACCGTGACGTACGCGCTCGCGGGAACGAGCGCGGCGCAACTCGAGAGCGAGGCGCTCACCGGATTCGCGATTCCCACGCTGGGCGCGGCGATTTGGACCAACGAGAACGGGCGCGGGTTACTTCTCGGCGCCTCCGCGAACGGCACGACGATGCTGATCATCACGAGCGTGGAGTGTTTCATGGCGCTTTTGTTCGTGTGGCTCGTGAAGCGCATGAAGCGCGACCAGAGCAAGGCCATCGAAGACATGGACGTGAGCAACATCTCGCTGCAGGATTACGCGGTGAAGGTTGACGACGTCCCGCGAACGGCGACGCCGGCGGAGATTGGCGCGTTCTTCTCCAAGTTCGGCAAGGTGCACCAGGTGACGCTCGGGACGGACGTGGGCAAGCTCATCGGCAAGCACCGCAAGCGCAGCGAGATGGTGTTTCAGCTGGAGGAGCTGAACGCGGCGGTGCACAAGTCGAGGGGCAAGAGTATGGTGGCGAAGGAGCAGCTGCGCAACCACGAAGAGAGCATGGAGAAGCTCGAGGCGTCTCTGCTGGAGGCGCAGAAATCGAGCGGTACCGGATCGGTCACCTCGGCGTTCGTGGTGTTCGAGACCGAGGACAGCCGGCTTTCGTGCGAGCGCAAGATGAAGCCGAATAACGTCCTGGCGTGGCTGTTCCGCAGACGGAAGTACAAATTCAGAGGCACACACAGGCTGTGGATCCATCGCGCGCCGGAGGCGTCTGACGTTCTGTGGGAGAACCTCGGCGTTACAGGAAACTCGGCGCGCGCGCGGCGTTTCCTGTCGTCGGTGTTCATGACCTTGCTGATGGTGTGCACGTGCGCGATGGTGGTTTTAGCGGAGAGCGCGCAATCGACCGTCCCCCCCGCGATCGCCTGCGACCCGCCGAAAGAGGCGGGCACGCTGGTCTGCGACGCCATCTGGCCGGCGGCGTCGTACAACGGGAGCGAGAGCCTCGCGATTCTTTCGGAGGTGAAGGCGATGATGTCCCAGGTGAACGCCTTGGACTGCTCGGAATATGTCTCGGGCGGGCAGTGGAGGGACACGACGGTGGGCGAGTACGACGGCGTCGCCCGTTTAGACGCCTCCGCGTACTACGACGCCGACGGCGCGTGGGCGGGCGGATTCGACGCGTCCACAAAGAAGGACGAGTGCTCGGCGATGGCGTGCTTCGACTGCTTCTGCAAGACGCGCGTTTCGTCCGTGGCGCAGATCGGGATCGGGCTCGCCTCGGACGACGACGGCTGGTACGAGCTGTGCGAGACGTACTTCCTCGGTCAGAGCTACGGCCTGGCGACGAGCGCGTTCACCGCCGTGCTGAACGTCCTGCTCGGTGTGTTCACGCGCGCGTTTTCCGAGTTTGAGCGCCACCACACCAAGAGCGGCCTGGAGAGCTCGGTGAGCATCAAGCTCTTCCTCGCGCTCGTCGTGAACTCCGCGCTCATCCCGGTGCTCGTGTTCGCCAACATCTCCAAGTTCGACTTCCTGCCGTACCTGTTCCAGGGCCCCTACACGGACTTCGAGGTGGACTGGTACCAGACCGTCTCCGCTACTCTGAGCTTCACGCTGGTGGTGAACGCGGCGGTGTTCCCCCTGACCGCGCTATTGAAAGCCGGGTTTAAGTCGTTTTCGCGATTCGCCTTCGGCGGCGGCGCGCTCACGCAGCGGCAGCTCAACAAGATGTACGAAGGGGATTCGTTCGATTTAAGCGAGAGGTACGCGCAGATGCTCTCGATGGTGTTCGTGTCGCTGTGTTTCCAAGCCGCGATGCCCTTGCTGGTGCCGGTCACGGCGCTGTTCTGCTACGCCGTGTACCACGAAGCGAAGTACACTCTGTTACGGCACTCGAAGAAACCGCCCGCGTACGACGAGACGATGGCTCGTTTCTTTTGGGCCTACGCGCCGAGCGCGGCGTTTTTCAAGCTCTTTCTCACGCTGTGGATGGTGAGCTACGCCACGGTCCCGAACCTGGGCGTGAACATAGACCCGGTACCGGAGGTGCTCGAAACCATCAGCGAGGGCGACGAGGGCGACCAGTTTGATTTCTCGAGCCGGTTCGAAAACGGAAACGGCGCGGTCGCGTTTTTCACCTTCCTCGCGCTCGTCGTCGGGACGGCGCTCAACCAGAACCGCGTGGCGCTCGTTTCTGTGCTCAACCGCTTCGCGCCCGTGCGCGTGTTCGCGGACGAAGAGGAGGTGAGCGCGGTGCCGGACATCTCCATCGCGCTCTCGGACGGCATACTCAAGGGGCTCCCGAGCTACATGATCGGCGCCAACCCGGAGTACAACGAAATCGTGCCCGCGTCGGCGACGCTCGGCGCCGGCGGCGCCAACCAGCCGCGCCCGCCGGAGTGGGAGGAGGTGCTTCGCGGCATAAGCGAGGAGGAGGAGGAGCGCATGCGGCAGGAGATGAAGAAGATGACCGCGACGTTCACGGAGGAGGCGGCGGGGGAGTACTCCGAGGACATGCGGAACCTGCTCAGCAAGAAGCAGAAGAAGAAGCGCGCCAAAGGGAAAATCGCGCCGGAGGATGAGGAGGCTGCGTTTTTCGACGACAAGCCGCAGTACAACCGCAAAGACTCGGTCGCGCCGCTCGCCTGGGGGGACGAGGGGGAGGGAAACGACGACGAGGAGGAGGCTGCCGGCGACGTTGGCGAGACCGCGGAGGAGAAGGCGGAGCGCCGCCGGCGGAAGAAGGAGAAGAAGGAGAAGAAGGAGCGCCGCCGGCGGGAGAAGAAGGACGAAGGGCTGGAGTAGAGATGGTTATTTATCGTATTGTTTTTTCGGTGACATCGATCTCGTCGTCTCTCGCACATCGCGGCGAGCGGTCCCGGGGGACCCCGGCGCGGGCGTCTCGCCGGCGCGAGCCGCGATGGACCGCGACTCGAAGGTGTGTTTCGACGATGCGTTCGAGGTGGGCGAACGCATCGGCGCGGGCGGGCTCGGGACCGTCCACGCGTGTCGCGCACGCGGGAAGAATGACGCGAAGAGACCGCGAGTTGCGCCTCTCGTCGTCAAGACCGTGCGCGTGGAGTCGGACGTCGGAGGGTGCGTTCGCGCGAACGTTCGCGCAATCAACCGCGTCGACGCGGAGATCCGCGCGCTCCGCCGCCTCGACGCGTGCGCCGAGCGCGACTCCGACGCGGCTTCCGCGATGTTCCCCTCGCTCGTGGCTGCGTTTTTTTTCGAAGAAAAGCACCCGGTGGATTTTGACGCGGGATATCGCGCCGCGCGCGTCGTGACGACCAATCCCTTCGGCGCGGCCGAAAACGCGTGCGACCTCGCGCGGCTTCGCGTCGAGGCACGTTCGAGGCGCAAAAACGGCGAAACGAACGTTACGTTCCCGGAATCCGAAGCGTGTTTCTACGCCGCGCAGATCGTCGTCGCGTTGAGGTACGCGCATGTAAAAGCGAAACTCGCGCACGGCGACGTGAAACCCGAAAACGTGCTGGTTTCTCGAGAAACCGGAGCCGTCGCGCTGTGCGACTTCGACCTCGCGCGAGCCTTGCCGGATGAAGACGACGCTCTCGAGGCTTTTGGCGTCGAGAAAAAAAAGGAGGAAAAGCGTCGTTCGGGTTCTGATGCCGTCGGCGTTCTCGGCACCCCCGAGTACGTCGCGCCCGAGCTTTTGCGAGGCGCCGTCGACGGCGCCACGAGCCAGACGGACTGGTACCAGCTCGGCGTGTTGGCGTTCGAGCTGGTGTTCGGGAAGACACCGTTCGCGTCGCCGTTCGGAGTGACGAGCATGACCCTGCGGGCGATCGAGGCGAACGACCTGACGTTCTTCGACGCGCTGTTCGCCGCGTCGGCGGAGGACGCCGACGGCGGAGACGACGCGAAAAAAAAACCAGGGACGAGCTTTTGCAAAAGCTCAGCGTCGGTTTCGTTTCTTCGTTTCGCGCGCGCGCTCCTGGAGGGCGACCCCGCCGCTCGGCTCGGCGACGCGGACGTGCGCGCCGCCGAGTTCTTCGCGCGCGTCGAGTGGGAAGCGCTGGAACGCGGGGGGGGCTTGGCGTGTTACGGCGCGTTTAAAACGCCAGACACGACGGACGGATGGATCCTTTTTGCGTCGCGCGAAAAACGGTCGGAGTGCGCGGAGTGACGTTTTTTTTTGGTGAAAAAATTACACGACACGCAGCCTTTCTATCGACGAACTCCCTACTTTCTTCGAAACGTCTGTATGACGAACGCTCTTGTCACGTCGACGACGTCGCCGTCGTCCGCCCCGAACGCCGAGACGGCGTCGCTCGAGTCGTCGTCGTTCGTTTCATTCCCCTGGTGAAACGCCGACGGACCCATGTTGACGAGCGACGCTACGTCGTCCAAGCCGAGCCGCATGACGCCCACGCTCTCGACATCCGCCACGAGCTCAAACGCGTCATCGCGAAGAAACGTTTCCAAAACTTTCGCGCGTTTGCCCATAGCGGCGTCGATGACGCGCATCCCGCGAAGCGCCGGAGAGCCGGAGAGCGCTCTCAGCTCGTTTAGGTGCGCATCCCCCGGGGACGCCACGATGACCGTTCCGTTTTTTTTGACCACCCGCGCCAGCTCTTTCACGTTCCGGGGCGCGAACACGCTCAGCGCGACATCAACCGAGCCGTCCGCGAAATCCAACTCACGCTGCGCGTCCCCCACGGCGATCTCGGCGCCGTAGCGAGAAGAAAGGCGCCGCGCCGCCGCCTTGGCGGCGGCGGGCGACGCGTCGATCCCGGCAAACCGCGCCGATACTTTCTTTTCGTTTTCGTTAAACGCCGAAACGCGCTCGGCGACGACGCCGAGCCAGTACCCTTCGCCACACCCGAAATCCACCACCAGGGGAAGCGTGGCGTTCAGCGCATCTTGTCGATCGAGAGCCTCTCGTTTGGCCGAAGCCAGACGGCGGTCGGCTTTCAATCGCGCGTCGCGGCGCTTGTTAGCGGCGAGCCGCTCGGCGCGCGCAGACTTTTTTTTTGTTTTTATCGTATCCGCCGTTCCCGGCGTCGAACTTCGCTCGCCGCGGCGCGCGTTCGGAACGTCGTCGTCGTCGTCTTCGCTCGCGTTTTCGTCGCCCGTCGGGTCGTCGACCGCGCCGTCGACCGCGCCGCCGCGCGCGCGGCCGGCCAGGTACCGCGCCACGCCCTCGGCGATGATCTCGGCGGCTTCCGCGTAGTGCCCCGCGTCCAGGAACCGGCGGCGCGCCTGGACCATCTCGTTCGTATCCCCGGTGGCTCGCTTCCGCCCGCCGCCCTTCGCGGCGAGCAGGTTCACGTGGCCCTCCTTCGCGACGTCCGAGGCGTGGCCCGCGTCGCACCGAAGCGACGCGGATCCAGACGCGTACACCGCGCGCCTGGTCGCGCCGCCGCACACGGGACACGCGAACGCGCTGTGCGTCGTGCGCACGGGCGCCGCCGCCGCCGCCGGGGGGCTCGCGTCCTCGTCATCCCCCGCGGACGCGCGCGGCACGCACCGCGACGCGAGGCGGGGACGGAGCGCGACGGATCCCGCTCGGCGCGCGCGTGGAGTGACCCGCACGCGCGAGAACGCGCTCAGGGTGGCCATGGCGCGCCGCGCGCGTCAGGTGTGGGGGCGCCGTCGCGTCCGCCCGAGAAAAACGCTCACGCGTTTTCAAGTTCCCGCCGCGACTAACAACGCGAAAAGCTTTTCGATGCGGGAATCCGTCAAACCCTCTCGTTCTGCCCCATCCGCCCCAGTATTGCTCGCGCGCGCGCTCGGTTCCAAAGGCCGCGCCTTTTTGATGCCCGCCTCGACTCCCCTCCCAGAAGGCTCTCCCTTCTGGGGCCCGATCACGGCGAACTACGACTGGTGCGAGGGCAACTACGTGGTGACCGAGTACGTCGCGGAGTTTTTCAACACGCTCTCGAGCGTCCCCACGCTCACCGTGGGTTTGTACTTCGCGCTCAAGTCTTTCAAGCACGGCTACGGGTTCCGCTTCGCGCTCGCGGGCTGGATGCTCGCCGTCGTGGGTTTAGGGTCCGTGGCGTTCCACGGCACGCTCACCCGTTTAGGGCAGGTCCTCGACGAGCTCCCCATGCTGTACTCGTCAAGCATCTTCCTGTGGATCTCATCGTCGCTGCGTTTTAGCGCCGACAAACGTGGCGACGAGCGCAGTACGAAACTGGGGTACGGCTTATTGGTGTACTGCGTTTTAGTGACGTACGCGTACGTAAACGGCGGGTTCGAACTGTTCTTCGTCGCGTACGCCCTGACGGTGCTCGCGGTCGCGGTCACTAGCCTCGACGCGGTGGCGTCGTCTCCGTCGAAAAAAATCACAAAGCCGTACGTGCTCTGGGCGTTTGGGATTTACGTCGGCGGCTTCCTCGCGCTCTGGGTCCCCGAGCAGGTGTTCTGCGGGAACAGGCTGCACGCGCACCACCACTCGCCGTTGCAGGACCTGCCTTTACCGCTGCACGCCTTCTTCCACGTCACGTCATCCATCGGGCCGCTCTCGTGGCTCACCTTCGCGTCCTTCGAGGGCGCGCGGCGCGACGAACGCAAGCCGCGCATCGACTGGGGAAGGCACGCGCTGCTGTGGGGCGCGCGAGGGCCGGAGGTTGTGCCCACACGGAAGAAAAAGAACAAAAGCAGATGATATCTTCCGCGAGACGACGTGCGTGACGACGCGCGCGTCGCGCGTCGCGTTTCCGGAACGCGTGAGACGAACGGCGTGACACTGCGTGTATCTCTGACTAGCTAGACTATACCCCGCCGCGCATCGTCGCGGCGCGACACTAATAGCGCTCCGATTAATTCGACGCGGTGAACATCGTCTCCTCGTTGTCCTTGCCGTAGCCGACGTAGCGCGGGCGCGGCGCGCCTCCCGGGGTGTACCGCTTCAGCCACCCGTCGATCCCGTCGCGCATCTCGACCAGTTTAAGAGAATTGCTAAGGTGGTCGGACGACGAGATTACGTCGTGAAACGCGCGAAGAGCGTCCCTGGCGTACCCGCCGTCGCCGCCGCCGTCGCCGACGACGACGAGAATTTCAAAAGCGCTTTTTCCCGAAAACGCCGCCGAACTTCGCAACGCGACAACCGCGCCGTCGACGTCTTTTTCCGTGACCGGCTCGGCGACGGTCCCGCGCGTCACCGCGGCGGGACAGTTGATCGCGCCTTTCACCGTCTCGCGGTCGAACGCCTTCTTCGGACGGACGTCCACGAAGAGCGTCAAACTCGGGTTCTCCTTTCGAGCGCGGTAACACTCGACGCAGTCCCACGTCTCCCACGCGCGTTCCGACTCGCAAACTCTCTCCGCCTCCGCCTCGAGAACGGCCGCCTTCTCGGCGTCCGATCGCGTCGACACGCCGATCTCGATCGCGGTTGTCAAACCGAGCCGCGCGGCTTCGGCGGAAACCTCCATTAAATAATCGGCGTTCGATTTAGCCAAGGCGTTCGTCTCCGCCAACGCGCGCGCCTCGGCGTCGGCGCGAAGCGTTTTGCGTTTTTCGGCGCGTTCGTTTTCAAACGCGTCGAGGACGTTTCTCGCCTCCGGCGCGCGCGCGCGCGCGGCGTCGGCGCGCCTGCGCTGGCGGATCTCGGCCGTTGTCAGATCTTCGGTCCACGCGTTGACGTACTCGCGCGCGAGGTTCACGTCCAGCACGTGCTGCTGCTCCGCCGCGACGCGCGCCGCCGCGCGGAGCAGCGCCGGCAACGAGACGTCTTGCCTCGGTTTAAGGACGAACGGTTTCGTACTTCTTTCTTCGCCTGATTCTCCGTCGGCGCCGCGCCGCCCGACGAGCGCGGCGCGCATGTTTTCGGGGTCGCTCCCGACCGACATAAGCCAGTCACGCACGGCGTCGTCCGCGCACATCGCGCGCGCGGCGGCGAAGAAATCAAGGGGCTGGTCCGGGAAACGCTGAACGAGCGCGCGCGCGTCTTCCACGCCGCCGTATCCCACCGCGCCGGTTTCTTCGGCGTCTTTAAGAGTCTGGTGAAGCATGCTCGCGATCTCCTCCCTTGAGGGTTCCCAGTGCCACAGGTCCATCCTGCCCGCGCGCGTTAAAGGCGCGTAGAGCCGCGAGAAGTCGTTCCCGGTGACCACGATGGGCACTCGTAAACACCGCACCGACCCGACGAGCGCGTCGCGCGTTTGAAAAGCCGGGTCCGCCTCGCGGAAGGCGTCGCGCTCGTCGCGCGAGTCCCAAGCTCGGCGGTCGGCGCGCCCGGTTCCTAAACTGACGCGCGTGGGGTTATCGCACAGGTTCATCAGGCTCGCCTGCACGATCTGGTTGTTGACCGTTATTTTGTCATCCTTGAACCGCGCCACGCCAGCGTCGAGGTCGTTGATTATAAGGACGGTGGGTTTCCCCCGGCGTTTCGCTTCGTTCGCGGCGGCGACGTAGCGCCTGCGAAGCGACGCGCCGGGTTCGCCCGCCACCGGGTCCTCCAGCTCGCCCGCGGAAACGACGAACGGCGTTATGCCCATGTCGCGGCAACACAGCTCGACGTTGAACGACTTGCCGCACCCTTTGCCGCCCCAGATGCCGAGGATCAAAGGCACGCCCGCGGCGTTTAAGCCCGAGTTTGACGACGACGATGATTCATCGCCGTCGTCATCCTCATCCACCACGAGGTAGTTCTTCGCGACGTGCGCGGCGAACCGCTCCAGGAACCGCTCGGGGACGTAATACTCGCCTCGGATGAAGCTCAGGTCCCGGGAAGACTCGCCCCGCGCGCGCAAGTCGCCGCTCGCTACGTCCGCGTCCACGCCGAGAAGGTCGCCCTTGAACAGCGACTCCGACACGCCGCTGCGCTGAGAGTATATGAAGTCCTGCCCGCCCAGCGCGTCCCGCGGCTCGTCCCCGGGAGACGCGGAGACGCGCGCGCGCGCTCCGCGGCGGGGGACACGGCGCGACGCGCGCGCCCGCGGCGCCCGCGCGACACCGCGCCACGCGGCGGCGCGCATGCCGCGAGTGAGTCACGTGTGGTTTCAGTCGGCACTTTTCTTCGTGTCGGAGGTCGGTGCTTGTTTTCCGCAGACTGCAAACCTTATCGGCTCGCGGCCGTGGATCGCGCGACGCGCGCGAACCGTGGGTTGACTCGAGCGTTCGCGAACGGTCCGCTTCGAGCGGAAAGAAAATATCGGTGGTGTTTTGAATAAACGCGGTGCCTAGCGGTCGTGCGGGTCAAAGGGGCGCGCGCGGGGACGAGGACGCACGCCATGTCGACGGCGACGACGCGCGCGGCGATGTCGTCGACGGCGAGCTCGTCGACGGCGCGAGCGGGGTCGTTCGGGCGACGCGTCGGCGAAGCGAGCGGATCTCGCGCGGGTGCCCGTCGAGGCCCTCGCGTTCCCGCGGGCGGGGGACGCGCGAGGCCGGCGCGCCGACCGCGCGTCTCCGTCGTGACGTACGCGCTCGCCGCCGCGGACGACGCCGACGGTCCGAAAGACGCGAGCGCGCCGCGACGACTCAAGATCTTCAGCGTGAACGACGGTGCGTCCCCACGCGAGGCGCGCGACGCCGACGCTTCATTCGAACGTTCGCCAGCCTGGAGCGTATCTTTCTCGTTTTTACCACGTCGCGCGCGCGCGACGCGCCGAGGCGCGACGGGCGGAGAGGCGACGCGCGCGCCCGCGACCGCACCTCTGATCTCGCGCTCGAGGCGGGTCGGCGCGACGCGTGACGCGCGCGCGTCACGCATCGCCCGGAAACCCGCATCTCGACCCGCCACACATCCGCGTCTCGGCCTCGGCTTCCCGGGAAAACTTCAGAATTTGGCGCACAAACGCCACGCGTCCGAGATCTTTCCTTTTCTCGCGTTCCGCGCTTTCTTCTCACGTGACTGACCTTTTCGCCGAAAAAAACAAAAAAAACCTTCATCCTTCCACAGTGTACGAGCTCCAGAACCTGTCTGCGTTGAAGTGTTTCATCCAGGACAACGTCGAGCCCGGCGAGGCGTACCTGTGCACTCTGAACGGGGACTTCCTTTCGCCCTCGCTTCTGTCCTCGCTGGACCTGGGCGCCGCCGCTGTGAGCGCGATGAACGCCATCCCGGTGACGCACGCGTGCCTCGGGAACCACGAGTTTGACCACAGCATCGAGATCCTCGGCCAGCGCCTGGGCGAGCTGAACGCGCGGGTGGTCAACACCAACGTGTTCGCGTGCCCCGAGGGCGAGGAGCACACCGGCAAGGATGCCACACGGAAGGCGCTGGAGAAGGTGCGTTCGTTTTCGTCCGAGACGGACGAATTTTTGTCGGACGACGACGCCGCGACGATTCTCGCCGCGCCCCATCCCGAGGCGTCCGAGGAGGAGGGCGCTCTTCGAAGCGCGGGGGCGTTTCTCGACGCGCTGCCTCGCGCGTCCGTGGTGGAGCTCGGCGGCGTGAAGATCGGGCTATTAGGGCTGTGCACCACCTCGACGCCTCTGTCGTCCGCGCGCAAGCCCAAGGGCGTGGTGTTCGCGGAGTGCGTGCCGCTCGCCAAGGCGGCGGCGAACGCGTTGCGTCCGCACGTGGACGCCGTCGTCGCGCTGACGCACCAGACGCTCCCCGAGGACGCGCGGCTGGCGGAGGAGGTGCCCGAGCTCGCGGCGATCCTCGGCGGGCACGAGCACACGCCGTTCGCCGGGCGCATGGGGCACGGCGCCAACGCCGCGGCGAGGATCGCGCACGCCGCGGGTGAGGGATCGTCGCTGGCGCACGCCACGGAGTGCGTCAACGAGGAAGCCGGGACGCTCTGCGTGAAAGCCGGCATGGACGCCGAGAACGTCGTTGTGGTCACCGTGGACGTGCCCGCGTCGAGCGCGCGCGGCTCGGACCGCGGCGGCGAGTGCGACGCGGACGCCGCAGCCGCCGCGCTAGACGCGATGGCGGCTGCCGAGGCGCGCGCGGCGGCGGTTGCCGCCGCCGCGCGCGCGCACCACGACGAGTTCGGCCGCGGGGGTCTGTGGCAGACGCGCGCCGAGTCCGAGACGCTCCCGGAGGAGTTTTCCAAGATGGGCAAGGGCGCGGAGGATTCCGAGTCGTGCGCGTTCGACGCGGAGGGCGACGAATGCGGCGCGGCGGCGAACAACGTCGTGCCCGCGTACGTCGACCTGAGCCCGGGAAAAAAGAAGGGCGACGCCGAGAAGGGCGACGCCGGCGATTTCGGACGCGACGCCGCCGTCGTCGAGGAGGAAGCCGTGGACGCGGCGCTGCACGCGGGCGCGGCGACTCCGCGCGACCCGACGGCACCCTCCGTGGCGCCCGGCGCCGAGCTGGGCGCCGAGGTGGCGGTGACGCGCCCCGGCTCTCGCGTGCGTGTCTCGGCGCGCATGTACTCGCTCCGCGGGTACCGCACCGACCCCGAGATGGACGCCGACGTCTGGCGCAGGAGCGAGGTGCTTCGCGGTTTGAACCAGCACACGCTGTCGCTCCACGAGCACGCCGCACGGTTGGGCATCGGCGCGTTGTCTTCGCGCGACGCGCGCGTCGGGCAGTGCACGCTCGGCACGCTGTTCGCCACGATCTTGAGGGACGAGTGCCGCGCGGACGTGTGTCTGTACAACTCGGGCGGCATCCGCGGGAACGCGTTTTACGGCGCGGAGCCTTTAACGTACGGCGACCTCGTGGCGGAGGTTCCCTTCGAGAACAACATCATCACGCTCGAGATGACGGGCGCCGAGCTGGCGCGCGCGGTGGCGTTTTCCGAGGCGGAGCAGATCCGCAAGTCGCGCGAGGGCGGGAGCTGGGGCGGGTACCTGCAGTGGGACGAGGGCGTCTCCGTGGCGAGACGGCGGAGAGGCGCGGCGAGAGGCGCGAACGATGAGACCTCCGACGACGAGACCTCCGACGACGGCGATTCGGATCCGTTCGATTTCGAGCTTCTCACCGTTCGCGGCGCGGCGCTGGACGACGCGCGGACGTACCGGGTCGTGACGTGGGCGGGCTTGCTCGACGGCGCGGACGACATCCCCGCGTTCCGCGACATCGGCCGCAAGATCTCCACCGCGCTCGCCGAGGAGGCGTGCGGCGGCGACGAGCGGTGCGTCGCGGAGGCGCTGGAGAACCCCGAGTCGTCCGCCATCTGCGGCAGCGACGGCATCCCGTTCAAGATTCTCGTCGTGAAGCATCTCGCGCGCCGACGCTGGAGCGAGCTGCTGGACGCGGCGAGCTTCGAGGCGATGGACACGGACGGCGACGGCAAGCTCCAGACGGCGGAAGTAGCCGCGGCGCTCGCGGCGTTCACCGAGTCGCTGTCCGCGGAGCAGGAGGCGGAGGCGATGGTTCGGTCGTTCGACGTGGACGGCGACGGCGCCGTGACCGCGGAGGACGTGTTTGAGCTCATGCGGCACTTCGACGACGAAGCCGAGCTCGATCTGTGGCGGCGCGTCGACGCGAGGAGCTTCGAAGCCGCCGCCGAGACGGCGCAGGCGCAGACGCGGGGAAAGGCGCGGCATAAAAAGAACCACAAAAACGCCGTCCCCAACGCCAAGCGGGGCGAGGAGATCCAGGCGCGGTACCGGCCGGAGGACGAGTGACCAATTATTGGTTTCATCGCATTTAGTCTCCGTGTCGCGCGTTCTCGCCGCGCGGAGTATCGTCAAGAAGGCGTTCGTTTGGACATCTGTACGAGTATTTTATGTACCTTGAAGGTAGTCGCGACGCTTACGTGTTTTCGATGAAAAGCGCCCTTTGAAAGGCGCGTGTACTTTAACCGCGGCGTCGTCTTCGATCCATCACAAACCTTTTTGTCGTCGTCGCGCCAAAGAGCGCGTTCTCGCCTCGGTCTTCGCGATTTCGCACACCGCACGCTCACGACGCGATCGCTTTCAACTGTTGCGTCGCCCTCTTCACCTCGGCGTCCCAGGCGAGCTCCTCCTCCGGGATGTACCCGTTGCCCCAGTCGCACCCGTTGTGACACTTGGTCGCCGCAAACTCGGCGTTTCGGCAAAACGTGACGATCAGGTCCGACACCTCCTTCCCGAGCACCTCCTCCACGCTGGGCAGATCCCCGCCCCGGTGCGTCTCGAACTTGATGAACGCGTTCTCCGGCGTGTACCCCCCAGGGAACGTGTCGCTCGTCTTCCAGTACTCCGCGCGCGGCAACGTGGCCCACGCGTGCTGGCGCTCGACGTGGTTGATGGCGCAGCGGTTCTGGCAACTGGAGATGACTCTTTCGTCCTGCGTCGCGTCGCTGTGCGGGTGCCAGACGTGCGTGATCATGGTCTTCCCCGCGCCGTTCCGGCGCGTGATGTTCATGGGCATCGCACCAGACGCGTACAGGCGGTCGTAAAAGTTGGTGTCGTCCCAGCCGTACTGCTGAAGGCGCTCGTCGTAGTAGTTTACGTTTTTCATCGTGTTCTTCGTGGCCATCACGCACCCGTTGATGTGGATCTCGTTGTCGTCCTGCGCGGCGCGGTAGTCGCCGTACCGGAACACGTGCTTGGAGCCGTCCCTCGCCTCGATGGGGTTCAGCTCGAGTAAACCGGGCGCGATGAACGTGTCGCAGTCCACCTTCAGGATGACGTCGGTGGTCACCTTGTCGAAGCCGAAGTTGTACGCCTTGGAAAGCACCCAGTCCATGTCCGCGCCGTTCGAGTCCTGCACGCGGAAGAAGTCCAGGGGCGTGTCGACGTTCCAGAAGTTCAGCACCTGCTGCCACAGGTTCGCCTCGGAGGACCAGTCCACGATCACCACGCGGTCGAACGCGCGCTTGCCCATGGCGCCATCCTTCGCCGCGGCCGCCCACGACTGGATCGCGGTCTGGAAAGCGGGGACGCGCTCCTCCACCAGAGCGCACGCCGCGACGAGCGTGACGCGCTCGGGGACGAGCTCCTTGTCCAGCCCGTACGGGTTCTGGCCGAGCAGCGCGTGGAAGCCCGCGCCCCCGGGGGAGAAGGACACCACGCGCGCCGCCTGCATCACGCCAAACACGCACGCGCACGCGCAGACCGCGCCCAGCAGGATCGACCGGACGGAGAACCCGGAGGACCCGGAGGACGCGACATCGCGCGCGCGCAGCAGAGGCGCCCCCTCGTCGGCGACGTGCTTAGGGGGCATGCCGCACGATCCACGCGTCAGCGATCGCCGCGCGGGAAGGAGTGCGCGCGGGGCGCGCGCGGCCGGCCGGGATGTAAGTTTACTACGAGTACTACACTCTAAATGCGCGTGTTGAGGTAACACCCCTTTGAGTTAATAAACCGTCAAAACACACGCCCAAGCCAAAACGGCCACGCGCGTATTTTGTGGCTCTCTCGAGAGTTCGACATTTCGATGCTGCTGGGTAAAAACTAGCCTTTATTACATACCCGCGGCGCCGTTTTCTTTCGCGTGGTACTCCTTGACGAAGTCCAGCATCGCGTAGAGCTCGTACAGCGCCGTCTCCGGCATCTGGTGGATCCCGTCGTGCCTGAGCGCGGTCTCTGGTGAAAGGCCCTTGCGATCGAACGTCTCGGCGAAGTCGAACACCGGCACGCCCTTCGCCTCCGCCGCGCGCCGCGCCGCCGCGTTGTTCACCGAGCAGTGCCACTGGTCGTCCTTCGCGCACTGGTACAGCGTCTTGAGCATGAGCGTGGTTCGGTCGTTCGGGAGCTGCGACGCCCAGATCGCCTCGCGCGTCTGGTCGATGATCTGCGCGTAGTACCGGTCCACGTTTTCCTCTAACCCCATCCACACGTTGACGTCGATCATCACCACCGTCCGTCTCTGCGCGCTCGCGCTCGACGCGCGCACGTGCTTGGCGAATTGATTCACCGCCGCCGCCGCGCGCTCGCGGAACGGCGTGGGCATGAACGCGCCGTGCGTGTACTCACACGGCACTTCGGGCACGTCCTTGAACGAACTCGCCATGTGCACGAACCCCAGCCCGCCGAGCTCGCCCGTCGCCGCGTCCTTCACCCCGCACCAGCCGCCCACCATGGACTCCAACATGGTCATGCAGCACGAGCCCCCCGTCTCCAAGCTCGCGCCGTCCTCGCAGCACCGGTCGGCGACGGACAACGACAGAGGATCGGGGCGCAGAGGCCGCAAGTTCGCGGGGATGTCGTACACGGTGGGCATGCCATCCTCCCTGAAGCACGACGCCCCGTGCGGGTCCTGCAGGGGGTCGAGGAGCGTACGGCAACCGTGCTGCACCGCCATCTTCGACGTGGAATCCCCGACGAGGAAGATGTTCGTGTGCTGAAGCACGTCCGCGATGGCCCGACCGGTCGCCGCGGCGACGCCCTCCTTGATGTCCATGCAGCCGCAAAACTCGCCGTACGGACCGCACTGGTTGTGCCGCAGGTCCGCCTCGCACCCGGGCTCGAACGAGGAGAACTCGTTCTTCACGAACGCGTCGAGCCGCGCGGCGCCGAGCGACGCGGAGACCCCGTCCGACGCCCGAGATCCGAGGGTGTTGCCCCCACCCCATCCGAGCGCGGCGACGCCCGCCACCGCGACGACGCCCGCAAAGCACACGAGGCCGACCGCCTTACCCCATGCGCTTCCGGACGCGCCCTCCGCGCGCGTCCCGGAGGACACGAGCAGCGGCGCCTCGTCCTCGCGCATCGTTCTTCTGCCGGTGTCGAACGCCTTTCGCGTACACGCTCCAAAAGCGACGCGTTTGCCAAAAGCGTTTAGTCTGTAGTGCCTGTTACGCGTGAAAGCGATTCGACGTTTTCATCGAAAAACCGCGAAAGGACTCGCTTTGAACGTCTCCCGATCAACCGAGTGCATACTGCATAGACTTCTTATTTCGCGACGAAACGACGTCCGAGGTCGCCGCTGCCGTGACCGCACTCCGTCCGTCGCGGCGCGCCGACGCACGAAAGGAACCGGTCGTTCTTCTCGACCACGCGCTCGGGGTGGCGTTCACGTCGCACAGTCGTGCGTTCGTGCGGCCATGACGCGCGGCGACGAGCATCAGCCGCTGCTGACCCCGGCGTCGGAAGGGTCGAACAGGAAAAGTGGAGCATCGGCTTCGCGTCTCGCGGGTACGTGCGGGCTAAACGCGACGCGCGGATCCCCGACCGAGACAAGCGCGTGATCGACCCCGAGGGCATCCTCGCGGGTCCCTCAACCCGCGTTCCCCTCGGGAAGAACGCGTTCCGGCGTCCCCGCGCCTGTCCCCTCGAACCTCCAGGCATGCGCGGAGTACACACTACCGTGTGGCTCCCGAGTAGACGACGGCTTTTTGAGGGACGCGGGACTGAAACGGGCCCATTTTTTTTCATTTTCATCGTCGCGAGACGAAATCGTCTTTACGCGCGTCCGTCGCGTCGCGCCGAAAAACATCATATGACTGACCTTCGTCGCATCTCCTCGTCTCCTCGTCTCCTCGTCCTCGTCGCGTTCCTCTCGCGCACGCAAAAAAAAAAGGCGTTCTCGTCGCTGTCTCGGCGCTTCTCGCCGTGGGCGCCGCGGCGGGCGTCTCGCGCCCCGCGCTTTTAATGGCGCGCCTCGGCGACTGGGGCGGAGGGCGATCCGTTTTTGCGGCGGACGACGCGGCGACGCTGGGGACGCAACCTTCCGTGCTGCTGGAGAGCTGGGACCCCGCGCACATCGGAACGCTTCGTTTCAACCCGTGTAAGACGGACGATGCGCAGCACGAGGCGATGGAGTGGTCGTTGGCGAACGTCGGGAAGCACTGCCGGGTGGACGCTCGGCAGTGCGCGTTTTGCGCGTGGATTTTACAGTTTGACAGCGAGTACCGCGTGAACGATATCGTGACGTGCTTGGGGCCGACGTACAAGACAGCGGCGGAGGCGGTGGTGAACGAGGGTAAGTTCAGCGGGACGCTCCTGCAGCGCATGCTCGCCGCGAAGGGCAAGAAGCCCGACGGCACCATAAACTGGCCCGCGGACAAGTTCCAGGAGGCGAGGGATAACTTCGCGTGGATGGTGGAGGCGGTTGGGGCGAAGACGTGCGACGTGCCGGATCACCGCACGCTCATCGTGCACATCCGCGCCGGCGACAACCTGAACGACGACTTCAAGAACATCCCGCACATCCCCGCGGCGATCCAGCAGATGAAGGACTACCTCAAGTACAGGCCGTACATCACCCGCGTCGAGCTCTCGTCCGTGTTGCACTTCGGCGTGCCCGCGCCGGATTCGCAGTTCCAGTACAACGACGGCGTCGGCGACGCCTACCGGATGACCGACGACGCGCTGCGCAAGAACGGGCTGATCTTGGGACACTTCTACGAGGCTGCTCTGTCCACGGGACGGGACGTGTGGTTCACGTCCACGAACGACCCGGACGACGACCTCTGCAGATACGCCAAGGCGTGCCACTTCATCACCGCGTCGCTGTCGGAGGATGAGATGAAGTTCGAGCATCCCATGGAGGAAAGGCTGTCCTTCTCCGAGCTCACGCGCGACCTGCACAAGCACCTCAGCACGTGCAACGCGCACGACAAGGCGGAGTGGGCGCCCGGGACGGAAGCCGACGCGACCGCGGCGATCGGCGAGGCGCGGGCGCCGCGCGAGAAGCGGGAGGAGGCGAACGTCGAGTCGGCAAACTCCATCCTCTCGAGGCTCTGGGGGAAAAACACCAAGGTCAACTGGCGTTCGTCGTGAGTCGGTTCCCGTCCGGAGACGCGAGATCGACGCGGCTTTCGCGCATCGATTTTTTCGGGGGATCAAAAGCGCATACCCCGGTACGCGGCGCGCGCGCGTAGGAAGACGGTACAATTTGTAAACGTCATGTAAAGAGTCACGTCTTGACTTTCCGTGAGTCTCCTTCTCTCCTACTGCCATGACTGCTCATGACACACTTTTTTTTCGGCGTTCCTGAGCTCCTTGTCTCCTCGTCACTTCCTTCCGCACGCGACCGACATGGCTTCCGTCGTCGCGGCCGCCTCCGCCGCCTCCGCGGCGGCGAGGCGCACGATCACCATCGACGTCGTCTCGGACATCGTCTGACCCTGGTGCTACGTGGGGAAGAAGAATCTCGAGAAGGCGCTCGAGCTGGCGAAGCCCCGCGAAGGCGCGAAGGACGTGGTGTTCACCACCACCTGGCGCCCCTTCTTCCTGATGCCCCCGCAGGTCTGGACCCGGGGCATCGCGTCGGGTCAGTTCCCCCCGGACGCGGAGACCAAGGGCATCGAGAAACTCCCCTACTACATCAGCAAGTTCGGTGCGAACGCGTTGCCCCCGATGCTGGAACGCCTCGGGGGCGCCATGCGGGATTCCGGCATCGAGAATTTCTCGATGGGCGGGAACACCGGCCCGACCCTGGACGGCCACCGTTTGGCGACCTACGCGGAGAAGGAGGGGTTGGACAAGCAGAACGCGTTCATGGAGGAGATTTTCCGCGCGTACTTCTGCGAGGAAAAGGCTCCGTGCGACCGCGACGTTCTGCTCGCGGCGGCGCGAAGCGCGGGGCTCGACGACACGAAAGTAAGAGAGGTACTCGACGCGCCCACCGCCGAGCTCGGCGAGCTCGACGAGCAGATGCAGAGGTTCGCGCGAGGGGTCTCGGGGGTCCCTTTCTTCATCGTGAGCGACGGGAAGAAGAGGTTCAAGTTGTCCGGCGCGCAACCGCCCGAGGCGTTCCTCGAGGTCTTCGAGGACCTCGGGATCGAAGAGTGACGATGATCGACGGCGCGCGTAGTCGTCTCGTTTCCGCGGAAATGGCGGAAATGTCTCTCCCGCGTCGCGGCGCGCTCGCGCGAATGACGACCCGGCGCGCACCCGAGGAGCGCCGAGGTTTGACGATCGTCCGCGATCGCGCGAGTACGCCGCCGCGCGCGAAAAGAACGGTGACGCCGCGCGAAGGTGATCTATGAACGACTTTCGTACGACTCGAATCGTCTTCGCCGCTCGCTCGCTCGCGCCGCTATTACTATCGACGTCTGTACCCCATCTCTCCGCCGGCGTCGCCCGGCGGCGGCGGCGGCGGCGGCGGCTCGCTCGTCGCGGTCCCGTCGGCGCCTTCTTCCGCGTTCGCGTCCCCCCCGTCTTCGGTGATAAAGTCCGCGGGCGTGACGATCCCGCTCACGGCGTTGGTCTCCGCGGCGGTCTCCGCCGCGACGACCGTCGCCGGTCGCACGTAAATCGGCGGCGGCTGGTTCTGCTCGGCGAACGGCGCGTACTCGGGTTCGAGCGCGAACGCCGTCTCCGGCGTGTACGCCATGCACGCGCTTCCCCCTACGGATGACAAACACGAGTACACCTCCGGGTGCGGCACGACGCTCTCCGCGACGACGGTGTTGGGTAACAAGTCGTGTTCGTTGTTCCAGAAGCGCCACCCGCCGACGACGAAAGCCGCGCCTCCCGCGACCCTCGCGTTGTTCCCTCGGAACGACGAATACCGCACCGCGCCGGCTTGCGCGGCGACGTTTGATTTCGCCGTAGCATCCGTGGGTGTGAACTGCGCGTCCGCGCCGAACAGCGCACCGCCGCTCCCGATCTGCGCGACGTTGTTGGAGAAAACAGTCTTACCGATCAAACCCCCCGCGCGCGCGTATATCGCGCCGCCGCTGTGCGCGACGTTCCCGTCGAAACGCGTTTCGAAAAAAATCACGCGCCCGCCGCTCGCGTAGACGGCGCCTCCGAACCCTCCGTCCGCGCGGTTGGACTGGAAAAAACAGTCGTCGAAGATGACCCACCCCAAACCTTTAGTCCTAACGTACACGGCGCCGCCGTCGCCGCGAACCGCGGCGTTGTTCAAAAACGAGCACCGCGCGAACGTCACGTTGTGCGCCACGCCGAGCGTCACCGAATCCGCCGCCGTCGTGCCCGCCACCGCCGCGCGCGCCGCCGCGAGCTCCTCCGCCGTGCGCAGCCGGTCGTCGTTCACCACGAACACGGCGCCGCCGTACGCTTTCGCCAACAGCCCGTCTTCCCCCAGACCAACAACCGGGGGTTTCGGGGTCGTCGGGTGTTTTGCGACGCGAGACGAGAGCGGCGCGAACGCGCCTTTGCGAAAAACGCAATCCGCGAACGACGCCTTGCCGCCCGGGCGGACGTGCACGATGCCCCCCAGCCTCCCCCCGCCGTTCTCCAGCGTCATGTCAGACATGGTCACCCCGCCAACCTCCGTGATGACCAGAAACGTCTTCTTCCTCGCGTCCACGACGCACGCGCCGGGGGACGACGGCGCCGCGGCGGCGGCGGCGGCGTCTTCTCCGCTCGCGGCGGCGGCGGCGGCGGCGGCGGCGGCGTCCTCCTCCTTCTCCTCGTCGCGCGCGTTCGCGGCGGCGCAGCCCGCGTCCGCGAAGATGGCGAGGTCCCGGCGCACGGGGTAGCCCTCGTCCGGCCAGCGCCAGTCGCGCAGGTCCGGCAACGAGAACGAGTTGATTATTCGCACGCGCGCGACGTCGCGATTTTCCAGCGCGTCGTACAGCTCGCGCGCGGTGCCGACGGATGCCTCGATGCCCGGCTCCCCCACGGGCGCGCCGTGTTCGTCCGTCTGCGTCGAGTACTCCTTCGCCTCGAAGCGCGTCTCCTCGTACCACTCCGCGGGGGTCAGCCCGCCCGGCGCGAACCGCAACGCGCAGTCGCTCCACGCCTCCTCCACGCACGGCCACCCGGCGCGCTGCGCGATGGTCGGCGCCAGGTCCATCTGGGCCTCCGCGAGGAACGAGTGGGGACGCGCGCACGCGAGCGCGACGCACGCGGCCGCCACCGCCCGGAGAGTCCCGCGCCCCGCGAGCCGGGGGAGGCGAGGCATCGCGCCACGGGCCTCCGCGCGGGCCCGAGCCCGACAGCGCGCGCGTCGAGTGGGCGTGGACGGCAGCGCCGGCCACGCTCGAACGCGACGTTCGTTTTGTTACCTTCGAAAATCACGTGCGTGTGGGCACCGCATGGGCGCCTGGGACGGGACAACCACACCTGAGAGCCCGCGGACAGGCGGACGTTTCGAATAAAAGTGGAACAAAACGCGTTTCTTTCGGAAGGCCCGAGGCGAGGCGCGTGGCGCGCGCCCGCACACTTGAGGGCGCGCCGGTCGCGACCATGGCGTCCTCGGCGCCGCGCGAGATCCCCCCCGCCACCTCTGCCGGGTCCGTGGACGTCAACGGCGCGATGCGGAGCAAGTACCGATCCCGGCGGTGTCCGCGCTGGAGGCTGCGAGACGGATCCTCGGGATGTCCGATACGCGAGCGAGGCGCGTGGGTTCCCCGCTCGACGCGGCGCGCGAAGACGCTTCTGGTGGACGCCGACGGGGGCGAGCCCTTCGAGAAGATGCACGAGACCAAGGACGGGATCGTGGTGTGGATGCGCGCGTCCGACGACAAAAGCTGCGCGGCGAAGGAGGTGATGGCTGTGGCGACGTTCCGCGAGTGCACCGCGACGCGGTTTTGGCGCGCCGTGCGCGACGTCGAGCGATACGCCGAGTTCGTGCCTTTCGTCAAGACGAGCTTCGCGGTCAAGAAAACGCTTTCGCTTTCGGGAATGCCGAACCGCGAGAACGAAAGCGGTATTCGAACTCACGACGTCGTCTGGGCGTACAACCGCGTGAAGCCTCCCGTGGCGACCGCGCGCGACTACTGCATCAAGATCGTCTCCGACGTCGTCTCCGACGACGCGTCCGACTTTCACGATTTTTCGTCGTCAAACGTCTTCGTCGCGAGCTGGGAGGTGGACAATTCGGAAGGCCCGAGACCCTGTAAAGGCGTCGTGCGCTTATCGCAGAACCGCGGGTCGTGGCGCGTCGCCGACGACGGAAGAGGCGGCGTAGCGGTGACCTACCGCGTGCTCACCGACCCCGGTTTGGGCGTTCCGGGATGGCTGGTGGACGTCGCGAACAAAACCTCCGTGCCGGACGTGCTGAGGGCGTTCGCGGCGCGCGCGACGAGCGGTCTGTACGAGGAAGAGGCGACAATAAAGCAGCGCGACGATAAAGCGAGAGCCGAGCGGGGAAAAAAAGCCGCCGCGGGTTTTTCTTTGTGACACTGCCGTAAGCGAAGACGCCTTCCCACCTGGCTTTTTCCAGTCGTTCTCCTTCGCGCCATCTGCGGTCTGCGCACCTTGAAATATCTGAAGGCTTGATACTCTCACAAGCACGTGACCGACATTTGACGATTTGACGACACAACCGAGAAAGGGAAAACCCGCGATCGTCGCGCGCAGTCTCGCGTCGCGGGTCCCGTGCGGGTCCCGAATACGCGCGGCATGACGTCTCCGGCTGCGGTCGCGGTGTGCGAGAACGACGTCATGACCTCGGCGGACATCGTGGGGAAGGAGGCCGCGAAGGGGACGTGCCACAAGTGCGGTGGAAGTCTGCATCGGGGCAACCCCGAGCTCGCGAAGCTGTGCGGCACATGCGGGACCCGATTTCACGCCTCGGACTGCGGCCACCGCCTGGAGCAGGCGGGGTTCCCCAAAGCGGGCCACCTGTGTCCCAAGGTGCGTGTTTTCTCGTGCATCGCACACGCGCGCCCGCGCCCGCGCCCTTCTTCGAACCCCACTCCCGGCACGCGCGTGCGAACGAGCTCCGTCGCGCGAAGCACGACCGACGGGCGGTGCACGTCCCGGGGCGATTTCTCGCGTGTTGAACGCCGCGCGCGCGCGCCTAGCGCGTGAAACACGGCTCATGACGAGCGTCAGCGAACGCCAAACTGCTCTCGGGATGCGCGCAAACGCGAGCGCGGAAGACGCGCGTCTCGGGTCCCACACCCGGGGACGCGCCGGGAGCGAACGTGCCGCCCTCGGGACGACGGTGACGCGGCTTTTCCGACGCGATGCGCCCTTTTTTTCGAGACGCGGGCGTTTCCGTTTTCCGTCGTCTCCGCGCATTTTTTAGTCCCGCGATCGCTCACCGGCCGAACCCCTCTCCGTGTCTCCGTGCTCCAGTGCCACGGCATGTGCCAGTGCGCGGGCGGCGCGTGCATGTGCCACGCCACGAACGTGCGCAAGATGCGCAAGGTGAAGTCGATTTTGCGCAAGCAGGCGAACCTTCGCAAGGCGGAGGCGGCCAAGGCGCGAGGCGCGTCTCAAAACGTCGCATCCGCGCCCGGCGTTCCCGGCGCGCCCTTCGCGGACGCGCCGAATCGGGCCTCGGCGCCCTCGTTTCGCGAGCAGATCGAGAACTTCGACGCGAAGCACAACCGCGAGGGAACGTTCGAGGAGTTGCCGCGCGGCGCGCTCAGAGGGTCGGCGACGCGCGAGGAGTCCGATTCGCACACGGCGTCCGCCGACGCGTCCGTGGCGTCCGCCAGCGCGTCCGCGGTGCCTCCCATGACGCACGCGGAGGAGACGATGTTCCTGGACGTGCTGATGATGAACGACCGGCTGATGGAAGAGAACGAATGCCTGCTGGAGACGACGCTGACGGCGGATTTCACGGTCGAGGGCTCAAACACCCTTCCAAACGCCGCCGTCGCGGGGTTCCAGAGCTACGCGAGCGGCAAGATGGACCTGGTCGATGGGTTCTCCAGTCGCCCGGAGATGGGGAGCTCCGCGCTCTACGCGCACGCCGTCGCGCTGATGGATGCGCCCGGCGCCGGCGCGACGCGGAAACGACGCTCGTTCTTTAACGACGCCGGGACGCGTCTCGAGCAGAGCGACGCGCCCCGTCCCCGGCCCGTGTGCGAGACGTCCGACGCGCGCGCGGCGAGGGAACGAACCCTGAAGTACGCGTGGCGGCTGTTCTGCCTCGCCGCCTTGGTCGGGTTCGTCCTGTGGGCCGCGGCGAAGCTCTGGATCACCTCGCAGAGGGAAGTGTGCGAAGACGACCGCGAGGGGAAGACGTCCTCCCTCTGGTCCGTTCCCGTGCTCGTCAACAAACAGCTGCACGTCGACACGTGGAACGTGTCGTGCGACTGGAAACGCTTCTTCATCGTCTTGATCTGGGCCCTCTTCGCGGTGGTGTGGCACGCGCTGTGTCTGCAGGCGTGGATGGGGTTCCGGTTCGCCAGGGCGTACGTCATGATGTGGCGCCTCGAGCGGAGGCACGCGGCGGCGGCGGCGCGCAGCGCCGCCGACGCCAAGGCGGAGGCGCTGAAGGGTTCGGACTTGAAGTCCTTCCCGGCGCCCGCGTGGCAGCACTCCGAGGGCGGGCTCTCGATCTTGCCGCGCTGGGATCGACGCAGCGCCGAGGCGAGCGACTCGGACGAGTCCTTCAACGACTCCGCGCAGGGCGAAACTCCCAGGGGCGAATCAAACGTCTGAAGACGAAAAGCCGTCTAAAGCCGTCTCGTTCGCCGTACGCCGTGTCGTGTGTGTATAACAAACCGTGAAAAAAAACGCCGCGTTGTCATAAATATGTACTTTCCCAAACGCCGTCTTCGCGCGACGCGTTCCGACGCGCGCCGAACGAACGGTGTGAAACAATCAGCTCCGCTCGCTTACAAAATCAGCCGCGTCTCGGCGCGTCTCAGCTAAAAAGAAAAAGAAAGCCTCACCGCGTCTCGGCGGCTTTCGCCTTGGTCGCCTTGGCCATCGTCGCCGACGCGCGCGAGATGGCATCCGTCATGTAGAAGTTGACAACGGACGACGCCAGCGGCGCGGCGTCGTCCAGAACCTTCGCGCGATCCTTGGAGACGTGCGCGTACGTCGCGCCGTTGAGCCAGAGCGCCGGCTCGACGTCGTCCACGCGCGCGAAATGCGGCGCGATCTCCGCCAGCCTGGCGCGCACGCCGTCGAGGTCGTCGTACGGCAACGCCGCGCCGCACACCTCGCTGAGCGCGCGCAGGATCTTCCAGTCCTCCTGCGCCTGGCCGTGCGGCGCCACCGCGGGCATGGCGCGCTGCGCTCGGCCCTCGGTGTTGACGTACGTGCCGGGCTTTTCCGTGTACGCCGCGCCGGGGAGCACGACGTCGGCGCGCGCCGCGCCGGCGTCGCCGTGGTGTCCCTGGTACACCACAAACGCCCCCGGCGGCGCGTCGAACTCCTCCGCGCCGAGCGAGTACACCAGCTCGGGCGGTTTCTGGTTTCCCTCGGCGGCGGCGGTGGAGGGCACGAACCCGAGGTCGAGCGCCGCCACCGTCCCGCCCGCGTCGTGAAGCACGTTGAACCCGTTCCAGTCGCCGGCGACGACGCCGGCGGCGTCGCTGAGCGCGTGCAGGTGCTTCATGAGCGCGTCGCGATCGGGTCGGCGCAGGAGCGACGCGCCGACGATGATCAGCGGGCGCTCGGCGGCGTCCAGCTTGGCGCGGAAGGGGTGCTTCCCGGAGGCGAGCGCCTCGATGGTGGAGGCGCTCATTCCAACAGACTCCACCGGGTACGTCAAGTCGCCGTGCGGGCCGACGGACGCGACGTGCGTTCCGCCAGCCACGTTGGCGCGACGCAGACGCGCGTTGAGCACGGGAGCCTCGACTCTCGGGTCCGAGCCCACGAGGAGCACGAGGTCGGCGTCCTCGACGCCCACCAGGTTGCTGTTGAACAGGTAGGACGCGCGCGAGTCCGCGCTCACGCCCTCGACACCCTCCGCCGTCGTGTCCCCCGCGCCGACGCGGTTGAACAGATCCTTCAGCGCGACGACGGATTCGGCGTCGCAGAGCTTTCCCGCCACAGCGCGCATCAAAGAGGGGTCGGTCGAGCCCATCTTAGTGGCCACAGTCTCCAGAGCGTGTTCCTGTTTTAAGCGAAAGCGAAAGCGGTATTGAAAGCGTGTGGCGTTTTTTCAAAGAAAAGAAGAAAAAAGAAACCGGAAGGAAGGAGTCGGTTAAAAGAAGAGGGAAAAGGATCGGGAGCGCTCTTTTCTAGGAGAGCGGGCAAAAAAAAAGGCGCGTCGTCGTGCTCCGCGCGACGATACGCGCGCGACGTCGGGATTCGCGCGCCGTTTCGCGCGCCACGCGTGCGCGCCGAAGGATCGGAGAACTTTGAAGACTGATGTTGGGATCGTTCGGTGTCGTCACGGAGGTTCGGGGACGTTCCGGTCGTCACTTCCTTCGGCCGCCTTCCCTCTCCCGAGGGAAGGCGAAAAACCAAAAAAAGAGGCACGAAAAAGAGAGACGCACCCAAGTCGCCGGCTTCAGTCGCCCGTCGGCCCCCTTGACCATGGGCGTGTCCAGCCTCTGGCGCTTCAGCCCGTCGTACGAGAAGCGCGCCTTGTCGCTGATCCACTCCTCGTTGACGCCCTCGTGCAGACGCGGCACGACGCGCATCACCTCCGTCCCGCGCGTGTCCACGCGGATGTTGGATCCTAAACCGTCGGTGACGTCGACGCTCTCGGCGAACTTCAACTCCCACGCGCGCGCGGTGAACGCGAAGGGCTTCGACGTGAGCGCGCCCACCGGGCACAGGTCGATGACGTTCCCGCTGAGCTCCGAAGTCAGGAGCTTGCTGACGTACGTGCCGATCTCGGCCATGTTCCCGCGACCGGTCACGCCCAGGTCCTGCACGCCCGCCACCTCGGTGGCGAAGCGCACGCACCGCGTGCAGTGGATGCACCGCGACATCACCGTCTTGACCAGCGGCCCGAGCTCTTTATCCTCCACCGCCCTTTTGTACTCCGTGAACCGGCTTCGGTCGCTGCCGTAGATCAGCGATTGGTCCTGCAGCTCGCACTCGCCGCCCTGGTCGCAGATCGGGCAATCCAGCGGGTGGTTGATGAGCAGAAACTCCATCACGCCCTCGCGCGCTTTCTTCACCAAAGGCGTGGTGGTTTTGATGTTCATGTTCGGCATCACCGGCATGGCGCAACTCGCCACGGGCTTCGGGGACTTCTCCACCTCCACCAGGCACATGCGGCAGTTGCCCGCGATGGAAAGTCTTTGGTGGTAGCAGAAACGAGGCACGTCCACGCCCGCCTGCTCGCACGCCTGCAGCACCGTCACGCCTTTCGGCACGTGCGTCTCCACGCCATCCACGAACACGGGCACCGAGTCGCTGTACGACCGGCGCTGGTCGTGGCTCTGCGTTTAGGCGAAGTGGAAGGAAACGAGGAAACGAGCGGGTCAGTCGCGGGTCAGTCGTGTGTCTGGCGTGGACGAAAAGCCGGGCGTCTGTCGAAGGAGCGAAAACGCGCGCGTCGTCGTCGCCTCTCCTCGTCGCTGAAAAGTCGACAAGAAAAAGACGCTCGTCCTGACTGTTTGCCCATACGGCGAGAAACCCTAGGGGGGCGAGACGATGCCTCGCGCGATCGGGGCGCGCGGGGCGACCGCGCGGACGCGGAGGCGACCGCGTCCGCGCCGCGACACGCGCGGGGAAGAGACGCGCGCGTGAGCGCGCGACGCGGTGCCCACGTCCGGACATCCGTCTCCGGGGAACCGCGCGCGCTCTGCGCTCGCGTCGAACACGCCCGTGGCGATGACGATGGAGGAAATGGCGGGGACGGGACGCACCCCGACGACGCGCGCCCGCAAGGCGCTGCTCGCGCGCTGCAGCGCGCTGCGCGAGCGGAGGAGCGAAGCCATCGCGCGAGGAGTGAGGCGAGCCCCTGTCTCCGACCGAGCACGCGCGCTCCGAGAGTGACCACCGCGCGCGCCCGATGACGCTTCTGTCACGCAAACGCTGAAAAATCTCAACGTCCGATCGCGAGGGCAGCCCGTGTCAGGTGTCACCACCACTGGTGTGAGACATTGGAAGCTGAGCGAGAACGACTCGGACACGACGAGCTCGCGCGTCCCAAGAGAAACGGAAAAAAACAACATCTCGCGCGTCCACTCCGCGAGGCGAGCGCGCGTCGCGTCGCGCGAGGCCCGCGCGTCGGCTCCCCGCGCGAGTCACCGCGTTTTGCGATGATCCTCGACGAGTTCGAGCTGCTCAAGAAACTGGGCGAGGGCGCGTTCGCCACGGTGTGGGCGGCGCGTCGCGTGGACGCTCCCCAGTCTCGCTCTGTCTCGGGCGATCAAACACGAACGCTGTACGCGGTGAAGCACCTGAAAGCCGCGACGGACCCCGAGACGGGCCAGGATTTGCTCACGACCGCCGAGTTTCGGTCGTTGCGCGCCATCCCCAGGCACCCCAACGTGTTAAGGCCCGTGCAGGTGGCGCGCGAGCGCGGCCAGGTGTTTTTGGTCACGGAGTGGTGCGACAGCGACGTGCTGAAGCTTTTGGAGGAGGCCAAAACAAAAGGCGCGCTCGGCGTGCCCGAGCGCGCCGTCGCCGCCGCGGTCGGCGGCTTGCTTAGAGCGCTGGCGCACTGCCACAAATCGGGCTGGGCGCACCGCGACGTCAAGCCCGAGAACATCCTCATCGCGAACGGCGTCGTGCGCCTCGCGGACTTCGGCGAAGCCGCTGACGTTGGTAACGGCGCCGATCAAACGACGCTGGAAAACACGTACGTAGGCACGCGGTGGTACCGCGCGCCCGAGCAGTTCCTGCCGCGAGGAAGTTTTTCTTTGTCTTCCGCACAACACGACAAAACGAAAAGAATAAGTCAAGCAGCCTATGTCTTCGCGCGCGACGTGTGGGCCGCGGGGTGCGTGATGGGGGAGTGTCTGCTCGGACGCGCGCTGTTCCGGGGGGGGGGGGCGGGGGACATGCTGCCCAAAATCGGCGAGCTCGTCGGCGGGGACGCCGACGCGCCTCTGCCCCGATCGG